>Ga0073932_1000602_pt1 | contig 86631 bp, 85 predicted proteins | sample DewCreD2012metaG_FD_76967 | JGI IMG/M metagenome (GOLD analysis project Ga0073932, IMG submission 76967) | Hot spring sediment bacterial and archeal communities from British Columbia, Canada, to study Microbial Dark Matter (Phase II) - Dewar... ...
CTCGAACTTCCACGGCCCGAAGGCCACCAGCCCCTCAAGCTGGCGCGTCTACCAATTCCGCCACGACCGCACTATGAGGGCGCCGCGAGGGTGCGGCGTGGCGGGCGATCTAGCAAAAGGACCCGGGGCGGGCAAGACGGCGGTGGGCGCGCCGGAATGGTGCGTCACCCCGGGTCTCCTCCCCTATCCCGAAGCGGTGGCGGCGATGGAGGCGCGGGTCGCGGCGATCCGCGCCGGCACCGCCCGCGAGCTCGTCTGGCTGGTCGAGCATCCGCCGCTCTACACCGCGGGCACGAGCGCCGATCCGGCCGAGCTCCTCGACCCCGACCGCTTCCCGGTGTTCAAGACCGGCCGCGGCGGCCGCTTCACCTATCACGGGCCCGGCCAGCGGGTGGCCTACGTCCTTTTGGACCTCGAACGGCGCGGTCGCGACCTGCGCGGCCACGTCCGCCGGCTCGAGGAGTGGGTGATCCGCACCCTCGCCCGGCTCGGGGTGCGGGGCGAGCGACGGGCCGAGCGGATCGGTGTGTGGGTCGTCCTGCCCGACGGGCGCGAGGCCAAGATCGCCGCGGTCGGCGTGCGGGTGCGGCACTGGGTCACCTACCACGGGCTCGCCCTCAACGTGGCACCCGACCTCGGCCATTTCGCCGGAATCGTGCCCTGCGGGCTCGCCGCTTGGCCGGTGACCTCGCTCGCCGCGCTCGGGCTTTCCGTCTCGCTCGCCGAGGTCGACCGCCATCTGCGGGCGACCTTCGCCGAGGTCTTCGACGCCTCCGCCCCCGTGCCCGAAGTGGCGCTCGCCACCGACGCGCCCCCACCTTTCGCCGAGGCCCCGTTGAGCCGGCCCGCGCGCGCACCATGTTAGCGACGATGCGACGGAACCCACCCGCCGCCCCGGCTGCCGCCGGAGGCCTTCTCCGGCTCGCTCTGGCGGCCGCGACCGCTTGCAGCGCCCTGCTCGGCCCCCTGCCCGCGGCGCGCGCCGCCTGCACCGACATGGCCGCACCCGGTGTCGAGTGGCGGCGCTGCCGGATGGACGGTGCCGCCCTCGACGGAGTCGACCTCACCGGCGCGCGGCTCGCCGACGCCTCGTTCCAGCGCGCCTCGCTCACCAAGGCCAAGCTCGTCGAGGTGGACGGCCGACGGGTGCGGTTGATCTCGACCGACCTTCGGGGTGCGGTGCTCGACCGCGCCGATCTCACGAGCGCCGATCTCACGAGCGCCAACCTGGCCGGCGCCTCGCTCAAGGGGACCAATCTGCGCCGCGCCCGACTGTTCCGCGCCGACCTCAAGGGCGCCGACCTCACGGGCGCCAATCTCGACGGGGCGGATCTGTTGCACGCCGAGCTCGCCGGGGCACGGTGGATCGACGGGGTGAGCATCTGCGCCGAGGACTCGGTCGGCCGCTGCCATCCGCTCCCCGCCCCGCCGGCGGCGGGCGGGCCGGCCGCCGCGGTCCCCTCACCCACCGTCGGCCAGTAGGAACTCGTCCGCCTCGAGCCGGCCGTCGCGCAAGACCGGCAGGATGTCGGCTGCCGGGAGCGCGCGGCTCACGAGGAAGCCCTGCATCTCGTGGCAGCCCATCCGCCGGAGCTGGCGGAGCTGCTGGCTGGTCTCGACCCCCTCGGCCACCACGTTGAGCCCCAAAGAGGCGCCCATCGCGACGATCGCCTGGACGATGGTGGCGCTCGAGGGGTCGCGGTCGACGTCCTGGACGAACGAGCGGTCGATCTTCAAGGAGCGGATCGGGAAGGAGCGCAGATAGGCGAGCGAGCTGTAGCCGGTGCCGAAATCGTCGATCGCAAGGGCCAGGCCCAAGGCGGTGAGCTCGCGCATCCGCCGCATCGATTCGCTCGCCTCGCGCATCACCACGCTCTCCGTGAGCTCGAGCTCGAGGCAGCGGGCGGGAAAGTCCGTGCGTTCGAGGATCTCGCCGATGCGGGCCGCGAGCTCGGGGTGCTGGAACTGGCGGGCCGAGAGGTTGACGGCCAAGCGCAGGTCGGGGCGGTCGAGCTCGCGCTGCCAGGCGGCGACCTGGACGCAGGCGGTCTCCATGGCCCAAAAGCCGATCGGCAAAATGAGCCCCGTCTCCTCGGCCAAGGGGATGAACTCGCCGGGTGGGACGAGGCCGAGTTCGGGGTGGAACCAGCGCACGAGCGCCTCGACCCCGACCACCACGCCGGTGCGCAGCGAGAGCTGCGGCTGGTAATAGACCACGAGCTCGGCGTTCTCGAGCGCCCGGCGCAGCCGGTTCTCCAGCATCAGCCGCTCGAACGCCTGGGCGTTCATGTCGTTGGTGTAGAACTGGACGTGCCCGCGGCCGAGCTCCTTGGCCCGGCCGAGCGCGGTATCCGCGTTCTTGACGAGCACGCTCGGCTCCTCGCCGTCGTGCGGGTAGACCGCCACGCCGACACTCGCCGAAACGCCGAGCTCGTGGCCGTTGATCGTGAAGGGCGGCTGGAGCGCGGCCAGGAGCTTGTGCGCGACCTTGACGATCGGCTCGGCCTGCTCGAGGCCGGTCAAGAGCACGAGGAACTCGTCGCTGCCGAGCCGCGCCACCGTGTCGCTGCGCCGAAGCGTGCCGACCAGCCGCTCGCCCACCGCCTTCAAGAGCTGGTCGCCCTTTTCGAGGCCGAGGGAATCGTTGACGAGCTTGAAGCGGTCGAGGTCGAGCAACAGGACCGCGAGGAGCTGGCGCTGCCGGCGGGCCCGGGCGATCGCCTGGCCGAGCCGGTCGTTGAACAAGATTCGGTTCGGCAGCCCGGTGAGCGGGTCGAGATAGGCGAGCGTGCGGAGCGTCTCCTCGGTGTGCCGGGCGAGCGTCGCATCGCGCAGGGTCAACAGCACGAGCGGCTCGCCCGGGCCGGAGTAGCGGCGCGCGGCGACCTCGAGCGGCAGCGGCTCGGCCCGCCCGCGCAAGCCCACGAGCTCGCGCACCGCCTGCGAGCGCGGCAATTGCTCGAGCAGGAGCGCGTGCAGCTCGCCCGGGTGTGTCACCCCGCCGAACAGCTCCTCGATCGAGCGGCCGACGAGCCGCTCCGGCTCGAGCCCGAACAGGCCCGCCGCCGCCGCGTTGGCGCAGCGCACGACGCCGCGTCCGTCGATGCCGACGAGCGCCGTGGCCACGGCCTCGAGCACGGGCGGGCCCGATCGTCCGCCGGCCGGCTCTCCCGAGAAAACGGCCGGCGCCTCGGCGAGCCCCGGCAGCTCGGCCGGCTCCCGCGGCGCCCGCCCGGCCTCGCTGCGCGCCCGGGACGGCGGTGCCGCCGCGGCTCGCAGCAGCAGGAGCACGAGCTCGTCGCCGAGCCGGCGCAGCTCGACCGCGAGGCGGAAGGTACTCCCAGCCGAGCCGAGCGCGAGCTCGCCATGCTGCGGCGCTTCCTCGGCGAGGGTCGCGTCGACCAGCTCGAGGAGGAAGTCCTGCTCGGCCGGGCCGAGCGCGGCGAGGAGTGCCCCGGGCTCGCTCGCGAGCCCGGGGATGCGTCCCGAGCCGAAGCGCACCCGGCCCGCCGCGTCGAGCAGCAGGAGGGCGCAGTCGAGCGCGTCGGCGAGCGCCGCCGCGAGCCGCTCGACCAGTGCCCGCCCGGGCCCCTCGAAGCCCGCCTCGCCGACCTCGCCCAGGGTTCCGGCCACGAAGCGGACGATCCCCGCCCGATCGCAGAGCGGCCGGGCCCGATCGCGGACCGCGCGCACCGTCCCGTCGGCCGCGTGGATCCGGTAGACGAGCTCCGTCTCCCGGCCGGCCAAGAGGCTCTGATCGCGGGCGCGCAGCCGGTCGTGCTCGGTCGCGAGGGCGCGCGCGGCCGGGCCGCGGGCGGCGGGCGGCGACTCCTCGGCGCCGCCCAGGAGGGCGCGGACGCGGTCGTCCGCCCAGGCGAGCCGCATCCGCAGTTCGTCGTCGACCGCCAGAAGATAGAGCCCCTCGCTCGTGAGCCCCGACCAAGCGGCGGCGTGGCGGGCGAGCGCGTCCGCCGCCGCGGGCTCGCCCGGCTCCGGCTGCAGCCAGAGGACGGCGAGCCCGGGCGTCCCCTCCGGACGGGCGAGGCGGACGTGCACGAGGCGGTCCGGGCCCGCGGCCGTGGCCAATGCGAGCGGCCCTTCGAACGGCCGGCCGGCGGCGATCGCCGCGACCAGCTCGGCGAAGCGCTCGCGCCGCTCGCCGACACCGCGCAGGCGGCGGAGCGAGCGACCCTCGAGCTCGCCCCGCGCGTGGCCGGTGAGTTCGAGCAGCCGGCGGTTGACGCGCAGGATCTCGGCCGTCGGGCGCGGCCCCGCGCCGGCTCGCACGAGGACCACGCCCGCCTCGGCGGTGTCGAGCAGCGCCGCCGGGTCGGCTTCGGGGGCGGCGGTCACGAGCGCCCGACGCCGCTGGCAGGCCGGCGGCGGGCGCGAGGCTCGGGCGGCGTGGGCGGGAGCCTGTCGCGATCGCGGTCGGGACGGCGGACGGCGCGGCTCATCGTCTCGTGGTCGGCGGCAGGGCGCGGCCGCGCGGTGCCGCGGCCATCTCTCGGTCATTCAACCAGAAAGAAACCGCCCCTTGAAGCCCGCTTGCGCGAGGACACCGGCGCCCGCGGCCGGCCGTGCCGCCGGCGACACGGCCCCGGTCTCGCCGCGCGCCTCGGCGAGGGCGGCGGGGAGACGATCGGGCAGGTCCTCGGCGATCAGCCCGGGCCCGGCGAGCGCACCCGCCCGGGCGTGCAGCCAGGCGCCGGCCGCGGCCGCCTCGAAGGCCGGCAGACCCTGGGCGAGCAGGCCCAGGATCGTCCCGGCGAGCACGTCGCCCGTGCCGGCGGTGGCGAGCGCCGGGGGTGCGTCGGCGAGGATCGCCGCCCGCCCGTCGGGGGCGGCCACCACCGTGTCGGCGCCCTTGAGCAGGACGACCGCGCCACTCTCGGCGGCCGCTGCGCGGGCCCGCGCGAGCCGGTCACCCGCATGGGGGAAGATGCGCGCATACTCGCCGTCGTGGGGGGTCAACACACACCCGCCGTGTAGGACCTCGAGCAGGGCGGAGCGCTCGCTCGCGAAGGAGGTCAGCGCGTCGGCGTCGAGGACGAGGGGCCGGCCCGAGCGGGCGAGTCGCTGCACCGCCACCCGGGTCGCCTCGCCGACCCCGGCGCCCGGGCCGATCAGCCAGGCATTCAGGCGCGGATCGGCCAAGAGCCGGTCGAGGGCCGCCGGATCGCCGCAGGGCTTGGTCATGACGGCCGTGAGCGCGGCGGCGTAGACCGGCAGCGCCTCGGGGGTCGCCGCCACGCTCACGAGACCGGCGCCGACCCGCAAGGCGGCGCGGGCCGCGAGGCGCGTCGCCCCGGTGGCGTGCGGCGGCCCACCCACCACCACCGCGTGGCCGAAGCGGTATTTGTGCGCCGAGGCGTCGCGCCGCGGCAGGAGCGGGCCCCACCAGCTCGGGTCGTTGCGGCGGATGCCCTCGTCGACCGCGGCGATCACGGAATCCGCGATGCCGATGTCGGCGACCACGAGCTCGCCCACGAGCGCGCGCCCGGGCAGCAGGACATGGCCGGGCTTCGGCCGGGCGAAGGTGACGGTGAGCACGGCCGGCGCCGCCGCACCGAGGACCGCCCCGCTCGCCCCGTCCACCCCGGAGGGCACGTCGACCGCGACCACGGGGCCGCCGAGACCGGCGAGCCGCTCGACCCAGGCGCGCGCGGTCCCCTCGAGCGGCCGATCGAGCCCGGCGCCGAACAGCGCGTCGACGACGAGCCAGCCCGCGTCGAGCTCCTCCGGCAGCGCCGCCGACCAGGGTCCCGAGCGGCGGGCGAAGGCGGCCGCCGCGTCACCCCGAAGCCGCGCCGGGTCGACCAGGCTCGTGACCCGGACCGGCCAGCCCAGGGCCTCGAGCCGGCGTGCCACGACCCAGCCGTCGCCGCCATTGTTGCCGGGGCCGCAGAGCACGAGCGTCGGTGTGGGCGGGAAGCGGGCGGTGATCGCCCGGACGATCGCCCGGCCGGCCCGCTCCATCAGCACGGCGCCGGGCGTGCCGAGGGCGATCGTGCGGGCATCGGCCTCGGCCATCCGGCGCGGGCCGAGAAGGACGTGGTCGGGCGGGTAAGATCGCGGCTTTGCCACCTTCCGCTCTCAAACGGCCCGGTGTCGGGCCCGGGCCGCCCGCTCGATCGCCGCGGCGACCAGCGGATCGAGCTCGAGCCGCTCGCGCAACATGCTCAACAGGCGCAGCTCGCTCTGGCTCGCGCCGCGGTCGGCGGCGATCACGTCGCAGGCGAGCGCGTAGGCGGTCTCGCGCAGAGGCGGTGGCAAAGCCCGGGCGATCCGCTCGAGCGCCACGTCGAGCCCGTCCTCGCGCTGCAACAGGTCGACGCATTCCTTGCCGATCGCCGCGATCCGCGAACGGTCGAATTCGTCGAAGGCCGGCAGCGAGCCGACGATCCGGGTCATCGCGGCGATCTCGGCATCCGACATGCTCCCCTCGGCGGAGGAGATCAGCACCATGGTGGCGATCAGCGCGGCGTGACGGTCGAGACGATCGGACATCGCGGCTCCCGGGGCGGTGCGAGGTGGGGGGAGTGTGGTCCGAGCCCGCGGCGAGGGCAACGCGGCAGCTCCGCCCGGTTCGCCCGCTCGCCGCGCCCCTATCCGTCTGAGGCAATTGGCCTTGACCGAATTCAATTGAAGCGCGAAAAGGGACGGCGTCTCGGCCAGGAGGAACGGGCGCCCGGATGGACCTCGGCCTCGACCCGCAACGACGCCGCCTCTTGATCGTCGGCGACCCGGCCTTGAGCCGCGGCCTGATGCGGATGGTGTTGAGCCGGCTCGGCTACGTGGTCTCGGTCGTGAGCAGCGGCACGGAAGCCTTGACGATGCGCGCGCACACCCGTTTCGCGCTCGCCCTCGTGGCCGCCCGCCTGCCCGACATGCCCGGCGTGGCGCTCGCCCGCCATCTGGTCGAGACGCATCCGGCGCGCGCCGTGCCGGTGCTGATGTTCGGCGACGCCTTCGATCGACCGAGTGCCCTGCGCGACGGCGTGGCCCCGCCCCTCGCCGGATTCCTCGTCAAGCCGATTTCGATCGGCCGTCTCGTGGGTGCGGTCAAGGCGCTCACCGACGGCCACGGACCGCCCGTCAGCGCAGCGGAGACCGCCATGCCCGTCCACCCCCCGCTCGACCTCGCGCGGCTGCGCGAGTTCACCGACGGCGATCGACAGCTCGAGCGCGAGCTCGCCACCCTCTACGTCGAGACCGCGGCGGTCTACATCGGCCAGATGCGCGAGGCGCTCGACGATCCCGAGGCGTGGCGGCGGGCGGCGCATGCGCTCAAGGGGGCTTCGGTCAACATCGGTGCGGTCGAGCTCGCCGAGACCGCCACCCGTGCCGAGCGCAGCGAACCCTGCGCGGCGCTGCTCGAGGAGCTCGCGGGCCAATTGGCGGCGGTGCGCAGCTTCCTCGCCGCCCGGCCGGCTGCCGCGGTCGCAGCCGTTTCCTGAGGCCGGAGCGCGCCCGGCGGTCGGCGTTGGCAGGCGGCAACACTGCCCCGCGGTTGCGTCACCTTTCGATCCGACGAGCTTGCACGCGGCCGCCTTTTCCCTTCACATCGCGGCACGTTTCGAAACCGTCCGCGAGCGCGGGCCGGGACCCTGTGGTCCGCGGATCGGGGCGGCGGGCACAACTCTCTCGGGGATCGGCTGGAATGGTCGGGAAGAGGCGTGTCGCTCTGCTCCTCGGTCTGGTCCTCACGGCCGCCGGCTGCGCCAACCCGGGCGATCGGATGGTCGCCCCCGAGCCGACCGTGCTCGACGACGCCGATCTCTATTTCGTCGACATGGACGCCGTCCGGCAGATGGCGCCGCAAGGGGCGCCGTTCACCCAGGGCCTGCGCGTCGGCTATCTCGACCTGACCGACCAGGCGGCCGGCCGGGTCGATCTGGCCGACCGGATGCATTTCGGCCGCAAGGCCGTGGCTTCGGCCAAGGGGCTCAACGTCCAGCCGGACGCGGTGCCCCTCCGGCGCATCGCCGATTCGGCCAAGGGCGAGTTCGAGGCCGCGCGGGCTCGGCTGTTGGCGGCCCTCGACGCCAACGGCCGGCTGCGGGCCCCGGCGGATGCGGCCAAGGCGCAGACCGCCTTCGATTGCTGGCTCGAGCGGACCGAGGCCGGCGACCAGGCCGGCGCCGCCGCCTGCAAGGCCCGCTTCGAAGAGGCGATCGCCGCGGTCGAGCGGTCGCTCGCGCCGGCCGCACCGCAGCAGTACCTGGTCTTCTTCGCCTGGGACCGGGCCGACATCAGCCCGGTGGCGCTCCAGGTCATCGAGCAGGTCGCAGCCGACTTCAAAGCCGGCCGGATGGTCCGTCTGCACCTCGCCGGGCACGCCGACCGCTCCGGCCCCGAGGCCTACAACATGCGGCTCTCCGAGCGGCGCGCTCGGGCGGTGGCGCGCGAGCTCGAGCGGCTCGGCGTGCCGGCGAGCGCCCTCGACCTCAAATGGTACGGCGAGACCCGGCCGCGGGTCCCGACCGCGGACGGCGTGCGCGAGGCGCAGAACCGCCGGGTCGAGATCACCTGGGACTGAGCCCGGCCCGGCCGACCCCGGAAAACGCGATCGGCCGCCTCCGGGCGGCCGATCTTTTTCGACCCGAAAGAAAGCTCTGTCCTGTGGCGGCGATCCCGGCCGTCAGCCGCCGGTCACGCTCATGTGGCGGCGGACGGCCGGCCGGTTGTGGCGGCGGTCGATCACGAAATCGTGGCCCTTGGGCTTACGCGCGATGCCGTCGAGGATCGCCTGACGCACGAGCTCGTTGCCCTCGGAAGCGCGCAGCGCCGCCCTGAGATCCGCTTTGTCCTCTTGGCCGAGGCACATGTACATCGTGCCCGTGCAGGTGACCCGCACCCGGTTGCAGGACTCGCAGAAATTGTGGGTCAAGGGCGTGATGAAGCCGAGCCGGCCGCCGGTCTCCTTCACCCGGACGTAGCGCGCCGGGCCGCCCGTGCGGTAGTCGATGTCTTCGAGGGTCCAGCTCCGCTCGAGCCGGGCACGGACGAGCGAGAGCGGCAAATATTGTTCGGTCCGGTCGCCGTCGATCTCACCCATGGGCATGGTCTCGATCAGGGTGAGATCGAAGCCCTGCTCGCCGCACCAGGCGATCATCCGGTCGAACTCGTCCTCGTTGACGCCTTTGAGCGCCACACAGTTGATCTTGATGGCGAGGCCGGCGGCGCGGGCCGCCTCGATCCCGGCCATCACCTTGCCGAACTTGCCCCAGCGGGTGATCGCCTCGAACTTGGCCGAGTCGAGCGTGTCGAGCGAGACGTTGACCCGCCGCACCCCGAAGCGGAACAGGTCGGCGGCGAAGCGGTCGAGTTGGCTGCCGTTGGTGGTGAGCGTGAGCTCGTCGAGCCGACCCTCGATCACGTGGCGGCCGAGCTGCTCGACGAGCCACATGAGGTTGCGCCGGACGAGCGGCTCGCCGCCGGTGAGCCGGATGCGCTTGACGCCGAGCTCGACGAACACGCCCGCGAGCCGGTCGAGCTCCTCGAGCGAGAGCAGCTCGGCCTTCGGCACGAAGGTCATGTTCTCCGCCATGCAGTAGACACAGCGGAAGTCGCAGCGATCGGTCACCGAGATCCGAACATAGGTGATCGCCCGACCGAACGGATCGATCATCGCCGCCTCCTCCCCGGCCCGAGCGACCGGCCGCGCCCACACCGGACCTTTACGCCTATGGTGCGCTCGGGCGATTCTCGCAAGGGGCCGCGCGGGCCGCGCCCGGCCCGACCCGGGAGCGCCGCCTATGCGCACGAGGCTCGCCTTCCTCGCCGCCGAGACCGCCGAAGCGCAGCGCGCGCGCCGCGAGCTCGAGCGGGTCTACCGCCCCGTGCCGCTCGCGGAGGCCGAGGTGCTCGTGCCCTTGGGCGGCGACGGCTTCATGCTCGAGACGCTGCACGCCCATCTCGACCGGCGGATCCCGATCTACGGCATGAACCTCGGCACGGTGGGCTTTCTCTTGAACGCCTTCCGGGTCGAGGGGCTGCTCGAACGGATCGCCGCCGCCACCCCGGTCGACCTCCATCCGCTGCGGATGCGCGCCGAGCTCGCGAGCGGCGAGCTGCGCGAGAGCCTCGCGATCAACGAGGTCTCGGTCTACCGCGAGACCCGGCAAGCGGCCTGGCTGGCGATCGACATCGACGGGATCTGCCGGCTGCCGCAGCTCGTCTGCGACGGGGTCCTGGTCGCCACCCCGGCGGGCTCGACCGCCTACAACCTTTCCGCCCACGGCTCGATCATCCCCTTGGGCGCCGAGCTCTTGGCCTTGACCCCGATCAGCCCGTTCCGGCCGCGGCGCTGGCGGGGAGCACTCCTGCCCTCGCGCACCCGCTTCACCATCCGCGTGCTGGATGCCGACAAGCGGCCGGTGAGCGCGGTGGCCGACTACAGCGAGTTCCGCGACGTGGTGCGGGTCGATGTCTGGGAGGACCGGACGATCGCCTGCCGCCTGCTGTTCGACCCCGAGCACAACCTCGAGGAGCGGATCTTGAAAGAACAGTTCATCCCGTGAGCGCGCTCCGCTCGCGGGACGTCGCCTCGGCGCGGGCCTCAGCCCTGGAGGCGCAAGAGCGCGCGAGCCGGGATGCCGAGCCGCTCCATCCCGCCCAGACCCTCGAGCTCGATGAAGAAGGCGGCCCCCACGACGTCGGCGCCGACCTTGCCCAGCAGGGTCACGGCCGCTTTGGCCGTGCCGCCCGTGGCGATCAGATCGTCGACCAGCACGGTCCGCGCCCCCGGTGGCACGAGCCCCTCGCTCACCTGGAGCGTGTCCGAGCCGTATTCGAGATCGTAGGAGTGGCTCACCACGGCCCCCGGCAGCTTGCCGAGCTTGCGGACCATGACGAGCCCGCGGCCGGCGCGGTAGGCGAGCGCCGCGGCGAACAAGAAGCCGCGCGATTCGATCCCGGCCAAGATGTCGGGCTGCCAATGGTCGACGAGCCGGTCCATCCGGTCGACCGCCGCCCGCCAGGCGACGGGGTCGGCGAGCACCGTCGAGATGTCGTAGAAGAGGATCCCGGGCTTGGGGAAGTTCGGGACCCGGCGGATCACGGCCGCCAGGTCGAGCTTGGCCGCGGTCATCGGAGCGCCTCGCAGGCGCGCCGGATCCGCGCGCAGGCTTCTTCGAGGATCGGCGTCGCGGTCGCGTAGGAGATCCGGAAATAGGGATCGAGGCCGAAGGCCGAGCCGTGGACCACCGCGACACCCACGCTCTCGAGCAGATAGCGGGCGAAGTCCTCGCTCGTCTCGAGGACCTTGCCCTCGGGCGTGCGCTTGCCGATCACCCCGGCACAGGAGGGATAGACGTAGAACGCCCCCTCGGGCTTGTGGCAGTGCAGCCCCGGCGCCCGGTTGAGCTCGCGCACGACGAGATCGCGTCGCTCCTTGAAGACCGCGTTGTGGCGCGCGATGAAGCTCTGATCGCCGTCGAGCGCCGCCGTCGCCGCGGCTTGGCTGATCGAGCAGGGATTCGAGGTGCTCTGCGATTGGACCATCGCCATCGCCTGGATCAGCTCGACCGGTCCGCCGGCGTAGCCGATCCGCCAACCCGTCATGCAGTACGCCTTGGAGACACCGTTGACCGTCAAGGTGCGCTCGTAGAGCCGCGGCTCGACCTGGGCGGCGGTGGTGAACGCGAACCCGTCGTAGACGAGGTGCTCGTACATGTCGTCGGTCATCACCCACACCTGCGGGTGGCGGACCAGCACGTCCGTGAGCGCCTTCAATTCCTCCCGCGTGTAGGCCGCGCCGGTCGGGTTCGAGGGCGAGCACAAGATGACCCATTTGGTCCGGGGTGTGATCGCGGCCTCGAGGTCCTGCGGCTGCAGCTTGAAGCCGGTGTTCTCCGGGCAGCGGACGAAAACCGGCGTACCCCCCGCCAACAGCACCATGTCCGGGTAGGAGACCCAGTAGGGTGCCGGGACGATCACCTCGTCGCCGGGGTCGAGGGTCGCCACGAAGGCGTTGTAGAGGACCTGCTTGCCGCCCGCGCCGACCGAGATCTGCCGGGTCGTGTAGGTGAGCCCGTTCTCGCGCGCGAACTTGCGGACGATCGCCGCCTTGAGCTCGGGCGTGCCGTCGACGTTCGTGTACTTCGTCTCGCCGCGGCGGATGGCGGCGATCGCCGCCTCCTTGATGTGGTCCGGGGTGTCGAAATCCGGCTCGCCCGCGCCGAGCCCGATGATGTCCCGGCCTTCGGCCTTGAGCTTGCGAGCGAGGTCGGTGACGGCGATCGTGGGCGAAGGTTTGATCCGCGAGAGGCTCCGGGCGACGATCGACACGGGTTGCAGCTCCTCCGGGGCGCAGCGGCCCGCGGACTGTAGAAAGGAGGGGCGCGGGCGGCAACCGCTGGCCTGCGCCCCCGGCTCACTCGGCAGCGCGCAGCAAGGGCGGGTCGAGGAACGCGGCGAGCCGGCCGACCAGCTCCTCGACGAGGGCTTCGAGGGCGGCGAGCCCCACGGTCGGCAGCCCGCTCGCCTCGTCCATGAAGAGCGAACGACGCAGCTCGAGCTGAAGGGCGTGGACCCCGGCCGCCGGCCGGCCATAGGCCTCGGTGATGTAGCCGCCGGCGTAGGGCGTGTTGCGCGCGACCACGAGCCCGGCGGCTTCGAGGGTCGCCTCGACCGCGCGCACGAGTTCGGGGGCGCAGGCGCGGCCGTGGCAATCGCCGATCGCCACGTCGAGCGCCCGCCTGCCGCGGCCGAGCGTGACCTCGGTCGGCATCGAGTGCAGGTCGAGCAGGAGCACGCTCCCGAGCCGGCCGCGCCGCTCGGCCAAGAGCTCGCGTAGCCGCCGATGGTAGGGCCACCAGCCGAGGGCGAGCCGCCCCTCGACCTCCTCCGCTCGCAAGGGCCGGCGCCAGAGCGGACTCGGGCCGAGCCGGCTCGGGATCACCCCGAGCCCGGCGCGCGCCCGCACGCTCGCAACCGGCGCCAGGGCGGAAGACGGCCCCGCCAGGAGCTCCGGGTCGAGCTCGCCGGGATCGCGGTTGAGGTCGACGAAGGCGCGGGCGTAGCGGGCGCAGAGCGCCGCCGCCCCGGCCCGCGCACCGGCCGCCGCGAGCCGGTCGAGCGGCCCGTCTTCGAGCGCGCGCAGCTCCTCGGCCGAGGCGCGCAAGAGCCGGGCCGTCTCGGCCGGGCAGAGCGTGCCGCTGTGCGGCGAGGAGAGCACGATCGGCACGGCCGGCCCGCGCGCGGGAAACTCGGCATAAGGCGGATCGAAGACGGCCATGCGCTCCCACCGGCGCTCGCGACCCCTGGAGCCAAGCACAGCCCTCCCCGCCCTTCAACCGGACACCCACGGCCCTTGCACCGGGCGGCGGAATCCCTTACCTCCGCCGCCGTCGGGCGCGTAGCTCAGCGGTAGAGCACTACGTTGACATCGTAGGGGTCAGAGGTTCGAACCCTCTCGCGCCCACCATCGCCGATGTTCCTTCCCCCGACCGGGCGGCAGCCCGGCTCCGGGTTCAGATCGTGCGGGTACGCCAGTCGACGGCCGTTTCGAAGGCGTGGGCCGCGCGGTAGATGGTCGCCTCCTCGAAATGCCGGCCGACGAGCATGAGCCCCACCGGCAGCCCGTCGAGATGGCCGCAGGGCAAGCTCAATGCCGGGTGATGGGTGGCATCGAAGGGGGCGGTGTTGGGCAACATCTCGAAGGCCCGCTCGAGGATCTGCGCCAGCGGTGCGTCGGCCGGCGGGATCGGCGGGGCGGTGATCGGCACCGTCGGCATCAACAGGAGATCGACCTCGCGCAACGCCTCGTCGTAGGCCCGCCGCAGCCGGCGCACGAGGTTCTGCGCCTTGGCGTAGTAGCGGCCGCGATGCTCCCGCACCATGTACCAGCCCAAGAGCATGGTGTTCTTGAGCGAGTCGGAGAGCTCGTCCGCCCGCTCGCGCCACTGGGCGTGCTTGTCGAGCAGGCTCAAGAGATAAAGTCCCTGCCAATTGAAGCCGAAGCCGTTGCCCAGCATCATCTGCACGGTGGCACCTTCCGCCGCCACCGGCAGCCAGATCGCCGGGCCCTGGCGGTGCGGCGGGATCGACAAGGGCGCCACCTCGGCCCCGAGCCGGCGGAACTCCTCGGCCGCGAGGCGCACGAGCGCATCGACGCCGGTGTTCGCGTTCGGATGGTCGAAGCCCTCCTCGAGAACGCCGATCCGCAGGCCCTCGAGACCCCGGCCGAGGGCGGCCGTGTAATCGCCGGCCGGTGTCCCGTACTGGCGCGGGTCGAGGCCGTCGGGGCCGGCGATCACCTCGAGCAAGAGCGCATTGTCGGCCACCGAGGCGGTCATCGGCCCGCAATGGTCGAGGGTGAGCTCGATCGGCATGATCCCGGTGTAGGGCACGAGCCCGTGGGTCGGCTTGAGGCCGACGATCCCGCAATAGGCGGCCGGGATGCGCACCGAGCCGCCCTGGTCGCCGCCGAGCGCCATGTCGACCTCGCCGGCTGCCACCAAGGCGGCCGAGCCGGAGGACGAGCCACCGGCCATGTGGCCGGGCTTGCGCGGATTGTGCACCGGTCCCGTGGCGCTCGTGTGGCTGCCGCCGGAGAAGCAGTAATATTCGCACACGGTCTTGCCGACGATCGTCCCGCCGGCATCCAAGATGCGGGTCACGACCGTGGCATCGATCTCCGGCACGTAGCCCTCGAGGATCGAGGCACCGTTCATCATCGGCACACCGGCCAGGCAGATATTGTCCTTGAGGGCGACCGTGCGACCCGCGAGCTTGCCCTCGCCGGCTCCCTCGATCCGCGTTTTCCAATACCAGGCACCGTATTCGTTCTCGGCCGGGTGCGGCCGATGGCCCGGGGTGCGCGGATAGTGGACCATCGGCAGCTCGTCCGGCATGCGGTCGACCGCCTGGTAGGCGGCGATGCTCCCGGCGAGGGCTGCCCGGTGCGCCTCCAGTTCGGCCTCGTCCATGGTGAAGCCCAGCTCCTGGGCGAGCTCGCGCATCTGGTCCAGCGTCGGCGGTTTGATCGTTGCGAGCGTCATCGCTCCCTCCCCGGTCGGTCGATCGGCGGACGCTAGCCGGAGCGGCCGCAGCGGACCAGCGCGGATCGAGCGCGCGGGGGTCGACAAGCTTGCCGCCGTTGCGCGCGGGACGGCGATCGGGACAACTGACGGGCGACCCGCTCTCTGTCCGGATCGCCCGACGATGCCCGAACCCACGCCTCCCGCGCAGCTCCCCTTGCCGCTCTCCCGCCGCCGCCTGGTCTTCGCACCCGAAGCACCCATGCGGCTGCCGGCCTTCGCGGGTTCGGCTTGGCGCGGCGGGCTCGGCTGGGCCTTGAAGCGGCTCGTGTGCGTCATGCGGCTGCGCCCCTGCGAGGATTGCCCGCTCGAGCATTCCTGCATCTACCCGACGATCTTCGCCGCCCGGCCGGACGAGGCTGCGCAGAAGATGCGCCGCTACGAGCGGGTGCCGAACCCGTTCGTTTTGCGCCAGGTCCATCCGCGGCGGACCACGGTCGGCCCCGAGGACCGGGTGGTGCTCGACCTCCTCCTCGTGGGCCGCGCCTGCCGGCAGGTGGCCTATCTCGTCCGGGCGCTCGACCAGGCGGGCGAAGGCGGCATCGGCCCCGACCGCGGCCGGCTCCGGCTTTCGGCCGTGAGCCCGGTCGACACACCCTGGGCACCGGTCGAGCTCGAGCCCGCGAGCCAGGCGATCCGTGCGGAGGGGAGCGTCCCGCCGATCCCCGAGCCCTGGCCGGTGGTCGAGCTCCGGCTCGAAACACCCCTTCGGCTGCAGCACGACGGCCGGCTCGTGGGCCCGCACCTGTTCCGCCCGGCTTGTCTCGCGATGGCGCTCGTCCGGCGGGTCTCGATGCTCTGCCACCATCACGGCGAGCGGGACCTCGAGGCGGATTTCGCGGGGCTCAAGGCGCAGGCCGAGCGGATCGACGTGCTCGACGACCAGCTCGAATGGGTCGAACAGCTCCGCCGCTCCTCGCGTCAGCAGGCGGTCCTGCCGATGGGTGGGCTCGTGGGCCGGCTGGTCCTCGACCTTTCCGAAGCCCCCGCCCTCTGGCCCTTCCTCTGGCTCGGCCAATGGCTGCACGCCGGCAAAGGCGCCACCATGGGGATGGGGGCGTATCGGTTGCGGGCTCTCGACTCCGGCGTGACGATCGGGAAACCTCAGGCTGGCAGGTGAACGGGAGCGCCCGCTCCAGGATCGACAATCAGGGAAATTCGAGGATGGCCGACGCGCCGGCACCGCGGAGCCTCGTGGCGCTGCCCTTCCAGCCGGTCGACGTCCCGGGCCAGATCACCAAGCGCCGCCTGGTCGAGCGCGGCGAGGCCGACGGCCGCTCGAACCTCCCGCCCTCCGACAGCGTCGCACCGAGCGCCACCGAGCAGGAGGTGATCGCCGACATCCGGGCCGAGCGCGAACGGCTCGCCAATCAACTCGTCGCGCATCTGCGCGCGCAGAACGACGGGCTCGCCAAGCTCGATGCCGCCATGGACGTGGCCCGGATCCGCAACGAGGCCGAGCACGCGATCTCGAGGCTCGAGCAGAGCCACGTCGCCTGGAAGGGCGAGATCCAGCGGCTCCTGCGCGAGGCCCGCGACGCCAAGAAGGAATACGACGACTTCCGGATCGAGCACGGCCTGCAGCGTCCGGCCCGCGACCGCGGCAACCGCTTCCTCACCCTCGCGCTCCTCGCCCTCGCGATCGCGATCGAGTCGGCGCTCAATGGCGTGTTCTTCGCCGAGGGCTCGGAACTCGGCCTCGTGGGCGGCGTCACGCTCGCGCTCGGGATCAGTGTCGTGAACGTCCTCGTCTTCGGCTTCGTGCTCGGTCTCTTCCCGGCACGCTGGACGCACCACCGTGCCCTCCTGGTACGGGCGATCGGCTGGCTCCTGCTGATCTGCGGCGTCGCCCTCCTCCTACTCGCCAACGGCTTCGTCGCCCACTTCCGCGATGCCTACGAACGTCTGGGAGACGGCGTCGAACTCGGCCGGGTCTGGAACATCTGGCCGCCGAGCCGTTCGGGCTCGTGCGGATCCAGTCCTGGCTGTTGTTCTTCCTCGGGTTGTTTTTCGCGGGCCTCGGCTTCTGGAAGGGCTACGGCTTCGACGACCCCTATCCCGGGTACGGCCGGGTCGCACGCCGCTGGCAGGAGGCCGAGCAGGCCTATCACAACTGTCGCGAGGAGAGGCTCGAGCAAGCGAGCGCAATCCGCGACGAGGCCAAGAACCAGCTCGACCTGACCATCGAGCAGCTGCGCGGCGCCGCCCTGCAGCGTGAGCAGACGCTCGGCGCCCGGGCCCGGATCGTCCAGGAATACCTAGCCCACGAGCGCCATCTCGAGGAGGCGGCCAACGCGCTCTTGGCCGCCTACCGCGACGCCAACCTCCGGGCCCGGACGACCCACCCGCCAGGGCGGTTCGGGACAAGGTTCACCTTCGAGGATCGGGTGCTCGACCGACCGACGATCCAGGCGCTGTTGGCCGTGCGGCCACCCCCGGCCGATCCCGAAGCCCTGGTCGCCGAACTCGACCGGCTGCGCAGCCGCGTGCTCGAGGCCTACCGGGAAATCTACGACGACGCGCCGGCGGAGGTCTGATGGGCCCGTCGCGCACCCGACGCCCGGGTCGCCGCCCCGATCGGTCCAACCTCTGGGCCTGGCTGGCGTCGGCGGCCGCCCTGGCGCTCGTAGCGCTCTACATCGGCGCGAGCTTTTGGGCGCGCGAGCAGCGGGTCGAGATCGACGAGGCGAGCCTGTGCCCGAAGTCGGGCCCGACCGCCGTCACGGCCGTCCTCGTCGACCGCTCCGATCCGCCGAGCCCGCAGCAAGTGAAGCGCGTGCGCCAGGTCCTCGACCAGGTGGTGAACGAGGCGCCGGTGGGCGGCCGGGTGGCGCTCTACGTGGCCGAGGCGGACGCGTTCGCCGCGCTCTCGCCCGTGCTCGCCCTCTGCAATCCCGGCGTCGAAGCCAATCCGCTCTATCAGAACCCCAAGAAGATCCGCGTCCGTTACGAAGAGAAGTTCAAGGCCCGGCTCGACGCCGAGGCGGCCGCCCTGCTGCGGGCGACGACGCGCAAGACCTCGCCGATCATGGAGAGCATCAAAGCCGTGTGCATCGACGCCTTCGGCGAGGTGCCGCAAGGTGTGCCTTTGCGGCTCGTCGTGGTGAGCGACTTCCTGCAACACAGCCCGATCACGAGCCACTATCGCGAACGGGACTTCGAGGCGCTGTTCAAAGATGCTCGCCTCGTCACCGTACTCGTCGACTGCAAAGGCGCCGAGGTCGAGATGCTCTACCTCCTCCGCCCCGGCAAGGACGGCCGGCCGACCTTGCAGAACCGGGCGCACCAGCGGTTCTGGGACCTCTATTTTCAACGCCTGAACGCTCGGCCCAAGAGGCTGGAGGCAGTCTGATGGCGAACGCCACCGAAGCGGCCCTCTAACCCACGGCCGCGAAGCCGCCGCTCCCGCGTCGACCCTGGTTCGTCGATCGGATCGATCGGCTGCTCTTGTTGCTCTTCTTTTTCGGCGGCTTCGCGCTGATCCTCCTCGTCAAGCTCACCAGCCGTAGTTTCGTCACCTGGCGGGGCGAGCCGGTCGAGCCGCGTCTTTTGGCGGCGCTCTTGGCCGCGATCCTGTTGCTCGCCTACGCGGCGATCGCTTCGCAGACGCGAACCTTCAAGCTGCATCCCGAGCGGCTCGGCGACAATTGCTACTATTTGGGCCTGCTCTACACCCTCGCCTCGCTCGTGGCCGCCCTGATCGAACTCGAGCGGGTTCCCGCCGAGGCCCGTGGCGCCCTCGTCGAATCGCTGCTCGCCGGCTTCGGTGTGGCCTTGAGTTCGACCATCCTCGGGATCGCGCTCAGGGTCTGGTTCGTCCAGATGCGCCGCGAGATCGAGGACCTCGAGGCGGAGCTGCAGCGCGAGCTCCAGGAAGCCGCCCTCAAACTCAAGAATCAGCTCCTGTTCGCCGTCACCGAACTCGAGTCGTTCCGCTTGCGCACGCAGCAAGTCCTCGAGCAGCGGCTGGCCGAGACGACCTCGGCGGTGGTCGAAAGCGCCTCCAAGCAAGCGCAGTCGATCGAAGAACTGGCCCAACGGACCCTCGCGGCCCTCGAGCCCGTGGCCGAGCCGCTCGCCGTGCGGACGCGGGAGTTCTCGGAGAGTGCCCGTTCGATCCTCGCCGCCGCGCGCGAACTCGCCGAGAAGCTGCACGCGGTCGAGGTCCCACAGGATCTCTACCGTCGACCGGCAGACCAGCTCGAGGCCGCGGTCGGCGATCTCCGCTCGGCCGTCGCGACGCTGGCAGAGGCGGCCGGGCGTACGACCTCGGCGTTCGAGCGGGAGGTGCAGGCCCTCGAAGTGCGGCTTTCCGGCCTCGCCACGCCGATCGGTCAACTCGTCCAGGGCCTCCAAGCGGCCGCAGCGGCCGGCCGGGGTCTCGAGAGCCTCGCCGGGGAGGTCGAGCCGGTTCGCGCCAAGCTCGCGGAATTCTCCACGAGCTTGGATCGGGTCCTGGCCGCCGCGCGCGACGACGCCGAAGAGATCCGCGGGCTTCGCGACCAGATCCGCGCCGATCTCGCCGAGTGCGAGCGGGCCCAACGGAAGCTCGTGGCGACGTTCGTGGAGATCGCCGACACCGTCGTCCGGCGGCTCGGAGGGTGAGCCGTGGCCCGACCGTCGACGACCGATCCCCGGGAATATCGCCGCGGCGTGGTCCTCGGGCTGACCTTCGCCAAGGTCCTTCTCCTCCTGGTCTTCCTGCTCCTGCTCGCCGCGGCGGCGGTCCACGAACGCTCGCGCCGCGAGCTGGAGCGCACCCGGCCGGCCGCCGAGGCGCTGGGTCGGGCCGGCCTGCCGCTCGACGATCCGGCCGCCCTCGCCCGCAGGCTCGAGGAGGGCGAGCGGGCGCGCCAGGAGAACCCGTCGCTGCACGAAGAGCTCGCCCAACTCCGGGCCCAGCTCGCCGCGCGACCTCCGACCCAGCGCCGAGCCAAGGAGCTGGCGATCAAGCTCGAGCGCAGCGAGGCGGCCCGCCGCGAGCTCGCCGAGACGCTCGAGGCCGTCCGCGGCGAGCTCGCCGACACCCGCCGCGAGCTGGAGCGCACCCGGCCGGCCGCCGAGGCGCTGGGTCGGGCCGGCCTGCCGCTCGACGATCCGGCCGCCCTCGCCCGCAGGCTCCAGGAGGGCGAGCGGGCGCGCGGGGACGTTCGGGCCCTCAAGGAGCAGCTCGCCGAACGCGAGGCACGGCTCGCAGCCCAGCTCGAAGCCCGGCGCCGCCCCGACGAGCTCGCGGCCAAGCTCGAGCGCAGCGAGGCGGCCCGCCGCGAGCTCGCCCAGACGCTCGATACCGTCCGCCGCGAGCTCGCCGACACTCGCCGCGAGCTCGAGGACGCCCGCCGGGAGCTCGAGCGACTCGCGGCCTCGCGCGCCGAGGCGATCGCCCGGGCGGCCGACCTCGCTGCCGATCTGGCCCTCCTCAAGGCCCAGCGGCCCGACGCGGAGGGAGCGGTGGAGGTCGGGCAGCTTCGGCGGCGGGTCGGGGAGCTCGAGGGCAGCCTCGCCCGCGCGGAGAGGGAGCGCGACGAGGCCGAGGCGCGGTCGGCGCCACTCGCCCGGAAAGTCCGCGAGCTCGAAGCACGGATCGCCGAGCTCGAGCAGGAGCGCGAGGCTCTGCGCGGTCGCCTGGCCGAGGGCGGCCGCGCGTTCGACCGCGAGCTCGGCCGGCGGATGATCGCTGGAGGCGTCTACCCCTCCTGCTGGGAGGAGGACGGCAAGCCGGTCTACGTGTTCGAGATCGCCCTCCGCCTCGAGGGCCGGATCGTCGTGAGCGATCTCGCGCCCGAACGGTTCCGCCGGGGCGAGCCCTGGGCGTCGGTCGCGCCGTTCCGCCGCGGCGAGCCGATCGACGTGGGCGGCTTCGTCGCCGCCACCCGGGCGCTCGCCGACTGGTCCCGACGCCAGGATCCGCCCTGCCGCTTCTGGATCCGCGTACGCCGCGAGATGCCGGGGCGCACGCCGGTGAGCGAGTATCTGCGCGTCGTCGGGCCGCTCGGCAGCGCCGCCACGGATCACCTCCCCTTCTACCGGGTCGGCGGATGAGCCCGGACGGGGCGGCTCCCGAGGAGCGCGCCCGGCTGGGCGAGGCGTTGGCGCGTCTGCGGGTCGCGGCGATCGGTGCGGCGGCCAGACGGCTCGGCTTGCGGCTGGGGCGCGACACGGCCGCGGCCCTCGTGGCGAACTACGGGCTCGCGGGTGCCGCCGAACGGCTCCGCTGGCTGGCCCGGGTGCCCTGGCCGTTCCGGCCCCTGGTGCTGCGCTGGCTCCTGCGGAGTTCCGGCCCGTGACCCCCGACCCGAGGCTGCCGCACAGTTTCCCCCGCCGCGTCCTGCTCTGTGTGGTGGGGCTCACACCCCAGGTCGTGACCGAAACCCTCTGGGCCCTCGCCGTCCGCGGCGACCCGCCCTTCGCACCGACCGAGCTCGCGATCGTCACGACCACGGGCGGCGCCGAGCGGATCGAGCTCATGCTCTGCGAGGGCAAGCGCGTGCTCGAGGCGCTCGCCCGCGACTATCCCGAGGCCGGGCTACAGGGCCTCGCCGAGCGCACGCGCGTGCACCTCGTGCGCGATGCCACGGGCGCGCCGCTTCCCGACATCGCCTCGCTCGAGGGGAACACGGCGCTTGCCGATCTGCTCGTGGAGGTTGTGAGAAATCTCACAGCCGACCCCGCCTGCGCGCTCCCTGTCTCGATCGCTGGTGGAAGGAAGACCATGGGGTTCCTCGCGGGCTACGCGCTTTCGCTGTTCGGCCGACCGCAGGACCGGCTCTCCCACGTGCTCGTCGACCCGGCCTTCGAGCAGCACCCGGAATTCTTCTACCCGCCGCCCGAACCGCAGGTCCTGATCGCGCCGGGCAAGGACCAGAAGCCGATCCGCACCGACCGCTGCAACCTGGTGCTGGCCGACATCCCCTTCGTCCGGCTGCGCGAAGGCCTGCCCCAGGACCTGCTCTCCGGCCGGGCGAGCTTCGAGGACGCCGTCGGCCGGCTGCAGGACCGCTTCCGCCCGCCCGAGCTCCTGATCGACCTCGAGTCCCGCACCGTCCGCGCGCACGGCCGGAGCGTCCGCTCGAGCCCGATCGAGCTCGCCTTCTGGGCCTGGCTCGCCGAGCGACGGGCGCGGCTCGGTGCGGATGCGGCGGTGCGACGCGACGATCGCCCGGCCCTCGACCGGTTCTTCGCGCTGTATCGGCGCGTGGCCGAGCCCGAGCGGGTCGAGGCGACCCGCCGGGCGATCGCGAACGATCCGAAGGGGGCCTGGTTCGCCGAACGGGTGGCGCGGCTCAACAAACTTGTCGACGCCGAGCTCGGCCCGAGCGCCGGCCTATATCGGGTCGAGCGGGTCGGCAGGCGACCCAACAGCGCCTGGCGCCTCGCCACCCCGCCCGAGGCCATCCGCACGATCCCGGCTTCGAACGACGAGAGCAGCGCATGAGCGAGCCCACTTCCGAGCTTCCCACCTGCGACGAGCTCGCGCTCGGCGCCTTCCTGCACGATGCGGGCAAGCTCCTGCAGCGCGCCCTCGGCACGAGCCAGGCCCTGCCCGAGGGCGTGCGGGCGCTCGAGGGCACGCTCTGCCCGAAGGCCCACCAGGGCACGCACTACACGCACAAGCACGTGGTCTTCACCGAGCTCCTGTTCCACGACCTCGAGGAGGTGGCGCGCGACCGGCTGCCCGGGGATCTGCGCCTGGCGTTCGTGCGCGACGCTGCGGTTTTCCACCACAATCCGCGGCCCGAACATCCTTGGGACCTTTTGGTCGTCGAGGCCGATCATCTCGCTTCCGGCATGGATCGCAAAGAAAAGGACCTGTCGCTCGAAGGCCCGGACGAGCAGCGGAGCTGGGACCATTTCCGCACGGTCCCGCTCAAAAGCGTTCTTTCCCTCGTCCAGCTCGACGGCCGGGCGAAAGGCCCGGACGTCGTCCACCGACCGCGGGCGGCGGATCCCGAGAGCATCGTACCGGTACGACCGGGGCCCGAGCTCGAGCGAACCTTGCCCCAAGATTACCGGCGGACGGGCGAGGATTTCCGCGCCGCGTGGAAGGATCTCTGCCGGGAGCGCCGGCAAAAGGCCGACCTCCTCCACGAAGCGGCGATCGGGCTCGGCGAGCGGTTCTGGTGGGGGGTGCCGTCCTCGACCCGCGACGAGCCGGACGTCTCGCTCCTCGACCATTCGCTCGCCGTGGCGGCCTTCGCGGCCTGCCTCTTCCGCCACCACGAGGCCCGGGGCGAGCTCCTGGACGCCGCCGCGATCCGCGACCGCACGCGGCCCAAGTTCCGGCTCCTGCGCGGCGATCTCTCTGGCATCCAGGGCACGCTCTTCCGCCTCGCCTCCGAGCAGGTGAAGGGGGTGAACCGGATCCTGCGCGCGCGGTCCTTCCTCATGGGCCAGCTCGTCGAGGCGGCGGGGCTGTTGATCCGCCGCAGGCTGGGCCTGCCGCCCTACGTCGTGCTGATGCGCGCGGGCGGCCAGCTCACCCTGCTCTTGCCGGAGATCGACGGAATCGAGGCGAAGGTGGCCGGGCTCCAGGGCGACATCGACCGCTGGATGGCGACCCGCTATGCGGGCGAGCTCGCCCTCGTCCTCGGGCTCACCGAGCCGCTCGCACCCGAGGATTTCCTGCGCGGGCGGATCGCCGCCACGCTCGACCGCCTGCGTGCCGCGACCGAACGGGCCAAGCAGCAGCCGCTGCGCGCGTTCCTTTCGGGCAACGGGCCGATCCTGAAAGAGGATTACGAGGAAGGCGCCGACGGTTCCTGCCCGGCCTGCGGGGTGCGGCCGCGCAAGCCCGCCTTCACGAGCGGCGGGGTGATGCGCTGCGAGGCCTGCCACCACGAGTACGAGCTCGGCGTGCGCCTGCCCAAGCTGCGCCAGCTCCTCTGGCTGGACGGCGCCGGCGACGAGCACACCCTGTCCTTGTTCGGCGCGGTTCGGCTGCGCGCGGTGGCGGGCTGGGAGAAGCCGTTCGAGCCGGGCGGCAACGTGGTCTCGGCCTGGAAGCCCTGGGGCGAGGAGGACCTGCCCTGGCCGATCGCGAGCCGGCCGATCGCCAACCACGTGCCGACCTTCCGCGACCACGAGTGGGACGATCCGCGCTACCGCGACATCCCCGAGGATGTCCGCGACATCGACGCGCTCGAGGAAGGTGCCATCAAGAGCATGGCTTATCTCGCCGCCGCCTCGAAGGACCCGGAGACCCTCACGGGCCGGCCGATGCTCGCCGTGCTCAAGGCGGATGTCGACAATCTCGGCCGGATCTTCGGGCTCGGGCTCGGCGTGAACCGCTCGATCGGCCGGCTCGTGGCGCTTTCGCGCGCTCGACTGGTTCTTCACCGGGCACCTGCCGCACCTCCTCGCGAAGCGCTTTCCCGACACCTACACGGTCTATGCGGGCGGCGACGATCTCCTCCTGATCGGCCCCTGGCTTTCGACCGTGAAGCTCGCGGGCGAGCTGCGCGAGGCGTTCCGCCGCTATTGCGGCGACAATCCGAGCCTCGGGCTGTCCGCCGGAATCGCCCTCGTCTCGGACCGCGAGCCCTTGAACCGCTCGGCCGACGCCGCCGAAGAGGCGCTCGAGCGGGCCAAGGCCCGGCCCGGCAAGGACGCGCTCGGGATCCTGGGCGAGGTGCTCGACTGGCGCGAGCCGAACCGCGGCCTGCCTTGGCTGCTCGAGAAGCAGGACTGGCTCTTCGCGTGGTTGCGCGAGGACGAGACCAAGACCTCCTTCGCCTACAAGCTTCTCTCCTTCCTCGAGCTCAAGGATCGGGCGGAGGAGCAGGCCGACAGTTGGGCGGCGATCTGGCGGGCGCGCTACGGCTATTTCTTGGCGCGCACCTTCCCGCCGAGCTCTGCCGAGCGCGAGGCGCGCCGGCAGCCCGCGATCTGGCAGGAGTTCCACGCGCTCATGGGGTTGAACGTGAAGGGGCGAGCCCCCGCCCTCGAAGCTCGCGATCGCCATGGCACTCTGGCGCAAGGTGAGGAGGAGAGGATGAACGGCAGAGGACCGCAGCACCAACGCCACGGGCAGGGCCCGGGCGGGAACCCTGCGGCCGGAGGAGGCACGAGGCGTCCTTCGCCGGCCGAGCGGATCGAGCCCCGTCTCAAGGACCGCGAGCGGATCGCGTATTTCCAGAAGCCGGCGGACGAGGGCGCCAAGCCAGCTCCACGCGCCGAGCTCTTTGATAAAGAAGCCGAGCAACTCGCGCAGAAGCTCGCGACCATCCCCGCATCGCAGCTCCGCCGGTTCTACAGCGGTGTGCGGTCGATCAAGCGCCAGATCGACCTCGACAAGAAGCTCGGGATCGATTTCATCAAGGCGGAGATGGCGCTGCTCAAGGCGAAGAGCGCCTACGCCCTCGCACGGATGAACCCCGACACCAACCAGGACCGGGATCCGTACGAGCTTTTGACCCTGATCGTCCGACACGCGAACAGTCTCGAAGACCGCGCGTCCTTCAACGCGTTCGTCCGCCACTTCGAGGCCGTGATGGCCTACCACAAAGTTTTCGAGGTGAAGAGGCCAAATCAATGACCACGTTGCGCTACCTCGGTCACGCCACGGTGACCGGCAAGATCGTCGTCCGCTCCGGTCTGCACATCGGTGCGGGGAAGGACACGATCGAGATCGGCGGGATCGACAATCCGGTCATCAAGCACCCGCATACGCAGGAACCCTACATCCCGGGCTCGTCCCTGAAGGGCAAGCTCCGCTTCCTCTTCGAGTGGGCCTCCCAACCGATCCGGGACGACGGCCAGCCCTGGGGGATCGACGATCGCTACAACCAGAAGTTCGACCCGGCCGACCCGGTGCTGCGCATCTTCGGGACCGCCGCCAAGCGTGATCGCTGGGCCATGGGCCCCACCCGTCTGGTCATGCGGGACGCCAAGCTCGACGAGGCGTGGCGCGACCAGATCGTCGCCGAAGGCCTGCCCCTCACCGAGGACAAGACCGAGGTGATGATCGACCGGATCGCCGGCAAGGCCCACGACCGTGTCGGTCCCCGGCAGACCGAGCGGGTGCCGGCCGATGCGCGATTCGACTTCGAGTTCTCCTTCCGCCTCTACGACACGGGCGACGGCGGCAAGCGCGACCGCGAATGCCTCAATTGGCTGATCGGCGGCCTCGGGCTCCTGGAGCAGGACGCGCTCGGCGGCTCGGGCTCGCGCGGCTACGGCCGGGTGAGCTTCGAGGACCTCGTCGTCAGGCTCCCCGACGGCAGCACCCAGCCGATCGAGTCCCGCCACCGGCTGAACCGCTTCCCGACCGACGTGGCCCCCGAGATCGTGCGCTTCGCCGCCTGAGGTGCCGGCCATGGACCCTTGGCGCTTCCGCCTGCAGCTCGAGGGGCCTTACGGCACGCCCTGGGCCTCGGGCACGCTCTTCGGCCAGCTCTGCTGGGCCATGCTCCGCCGCGACGGCTCGGACGAGCGGCTCGTCCGCAAGCTCGCGGCTCTGCGCGAACGCCGGGAGGTGTTCCTCCTTTCGGACGTCCTGCCCAGGGACCTCTTGCCGCGGCCGCTCCTGCCGCCCGCGCCCTTCGATCCCGCGCGGGCCGCCGAGCACAAGAAGCGCAAGAAGCTCGGCTTCGTGAAGCGCGCGCATTTCTTGCGCCACCGCGCCGCCCTCTCCGAAGCGAGCCTCGAAGCGGGGCTCGAAGCCGGCCCGGGCGATGCGGAGCACCGGCTCGCCCACAACACGATCGACCGCCGGCGCGGCACGGTGATCGAACCGGGCGGGCTCTGGTTCCTCGACGAATGGTGGCCGCAGGCGACGGCACGCGAGCGCGACCTCTACATCCGCACGAGCTGGCCGATCGGCGAGGTCGAGGATCTCCTCGCCGAAATGGGCTCCTGGGGGTTCGGGCGGGACTCCTCCTTCGGGCGGGGCCGTTTCCGGATCCTCGGCAAGGAGCCCGAGCGCGAGCTCTTCGACCACACCGGCGACCGGTACGTTTCGCTTTCGCACGGCTGTTGGACCGAGGCGCTCGAAGCCCCGCGCTACAAGCTCGGCACGCATTTCGGCAAGCTCGCGATCGAGGCGGCGATGGCCTGCGGCCGGCCGTGGAAGCGGCCGATCCTGCTCATGAAGCCCGGGGCGACCTTCGCGGCCCGTGGCGACGGTCCCTTCGGCGCCTGGCTCGAGGGGATCGTCCATTCCGAGGTGCCGGCGATCCTGGGCTACACGCCGGGCCAGCACGCCTTCCATCTGCCCGTGCCCTACACGGAGGCGGCCCATGCAGGGTGACGTCACCTGGCGGCTCGTGGCCGTGCCCTTGACCCCGATCCACGTGGGCGACGGGTCGGTCATCGGCAAGGACACCTACGACATTCGCAATGGTGAGCTTTGTCGTTTCAATCCATATCGGGTCATCGCTCAGGCAAACGAACGGATGCAACGAGCATTCGCTGAGTATCTTGACCGAGGTGACTTGGAACGCGCTTTGACCACCCTTCGGCAGGCCGTCGATGACACGATGATCGAGGAGCGCCTTCCGCTGACCGCCGAGGCGCGGCGACAACTCGAAAAGGCACTCGGCAACCCCGACCGCCGGGGTGAGGTCTCGCCCTTCATCCGGTCCGGCGGAAAGCCCTACATTCCAGGGTCTTCGATCAAGGGGGCGCTGCGGACCGCACTTCTGAGCCACCGGATCGCTGAGCTTGACCCGCACGACGTCGAAAGGGCAGTCGCGCAAGGACCGGACGCACTGCAGGCTCTCGGTTTCGACTTGGAGCGTGGCGCGACGGAGACCGACCCTCTGCGCGACGTCCTGGTGTCCGATGCTCCCATTCTCGACGGCCCGCTGTTGGTCGATCGCGCCTTCCATTGGAAGCCGGGGACCAAGCAAGGTAACGAGCCCACCGGTATGCAGATCCACGTGGAGCGGCTGCGAAGTCGCGCCGACGGGGGGCCACCGGCACCGAGGCTATCCTTCACCGTGACCATCGCCGGGGCTGAACGGCGGGAACGACGCGCCCGACTCGATCGATCCCGTGTCCCCCGCGCGCCGGTCGATGCGGACGAATTGTGGGAAGCCGTGCGCGCGTTCCACTGGGCCCGCTGGGATAGGGAGCAGGAGGTGTTCTGGAGCCGCTGGCCGGAAGTCCGGGACCGCCTCAGGCGGACGATGCAACTGCCCACAAAAGCCGGGGCCCCGACGAGCGAGAAAGCGCTCCGCGAGAATCCGCGCGTGGCCTTGCTGCGGATCGGACGCTTCGGCCATTTCGAGAGCAAATCGGTCGAGAAGTGGCGCCAGGGCGAGATCCCGCAGCGCAAAACGAGGCGCCGACCCGGCGAAGAGGGCGGTACGCGCATGCTCGCTACGGTGCCCGGTCGGAACGGCGAGGACGAGCGCGTCCCCTTCGGCTGGCTCCTCCTCCTCCCCGAGGATCTGGCCGCGCAGCTCGCCACCCCCGCACCGGAGGCGCGGGCCGGGGCTCGCGACGGGACGCGTCCGGCTCCCGGCGCCGCGGGCGGGCGCGCCTTCCTCGACGGCGAGCCGGTCACGGTGGTGGGCCGCAGCGCCGGGGAGGTGACGGTCCGGCTCGCCAACGGCGACATCGAGACGGTAGACGAGTCCGAGCTCGAATACAGGTGAGGCGGCGATGGCGAAGACGATCCTCCTCTGCACGGTGGGGGGCTCACCGAGACCGATCGAGACGGCGATCCGCACGCTCGACCCCGACCGGGTCGTCTTCCTCGTCTCGCAGGAAGGCGGCCCGGGCGGGCTCGGCTCGCGGCCGGAAGCCGAGCGGATCGCGCGCGAGCTCGGCCTCGTGCCCGACCGCTTCCTGATCGAGGCGATCCCGGCCGACGATCCGGACGCCGCGGGCGTGCGTTGCGTCGAGATCCTGCGCCGCGAGCGGGGTCGGTTCAAAGCCGCGCGGATCCTCTGCGATTACACCGGCGGCACCAAGACCATGTCGGCGGCGCTGATGCTGGCCGCGATCGGCGAGCCGGACGCTCGCGTCGAGCTGCAATTCATGCGCGGCGAGCGGCGCGACCTCCACAAGGTGGCGGACGGCACCGAGCGCCCGGTGCGCCTGGCCGTCGATGCGCTCCTGGCGGAGCGCGCCCTCGAGCGGGCCGAGCTGCTTTGGCGCAACTACGGCTACGCCGAGGCGGAGGCCGTGCTGCGGCCGCACCACGATGCGTTGCAGGTGGTCGAATCCGCATCCGAAGCGCTGCGCCGGCGGGTCGCCCGGGCCTGCCACGCCTCGGCCATGCTCGCCGCGTGGGACCGGTTCGACTATCGCCGCGCGCTCGCGCTCTTCAACGACCACGGCCTGGCGCAGGGTTGGAAGGAGGTGGCCCGGCTGCGCGAGCCGCTGCAGCGGCTCGCCAGCGCCGACCGGCGTACGCCGCTTTCGCTCCTCGATCTCTGGCGGAACGCCCGCCGCCGGGCGGCGCGCGGGCAGTACGACGACGCGGTCGCGCGCGCCTATCGGCTGCTCGAGGCGACGGTCCAACATCTGCTCGCGCGGGAGGCCGGCATCGAGACGAGCGCGGTGGACCTCGAGCGGATCCCCGAGGGGTTGCGCGGCAAATGGGACCGGGAGCTCGGCCCGAAGCGACAGGCGGGGCTCGTCAAGGCGTGGATGCTGTTCCTCGACCTTCGCCCGGACCATCCGGTGAGCCGTGCGGTCTCGACGCCGTTCGACGGGCGCAACCCGCTCGACCTGCTCCAGGCGTGGATCCGCCGCCGCAACGATTCGTTGCTCGCGCACGGTTTCGAGCCGGTGGGCGAGGCGGGTTGGCGGGAGGCGGAGCTTTGGATCGAGCGCTATTGGTGCGGCAAGATCTGGCCCGCTTCGTGCGACGGCGCGGATCTTCCGACCTTTCCGACAAGCTTGTCGGGCTTGACGGACGGGGTATGATGGTGCGGGAGCCGGTGCGGCGCCCACGCGCGGAGGTAGAGTTGGGGGACAACTCTCTCGCCCGCTGTGGATTTTGGCATCGTGTATCGGAACCCTTTGTCCCGTCTCGGTTTTTCGAGGGGGGTCCCCTTCAGTTCTCTGCCCTGACGAAGAAGGGATTAAGACTTTTCCAAGATAGCGAAATTTTACGCCAAAGTGCTTCTTCAGTTCTCTGCCCTGACGAAGAAGGGATCGAGACTTCTTCGGCGGCAACGGCCCGCGCAGCGACGCGCCGCCAGCCGAGCCGTCCGGCCCCGCTTCCCGACCCGTTCCGCCACCGTCCGCCACCGGGGCCCGGCCACCTCGCGTTCGTCGAGCGCGCCCGCCGGGCGGGCGAGACTACCGGTCCCGCGCCTCGACCGCCTGCCAGAAGGCGCTCGGCGACACGCCCCGCCAGCGGCGGAAGGCGCGCGTGAAGTGGGCCGGCTCCTCGTAGCCGGCGGCGAGCGCCACGTCGGCGATGCGCGCCCCGGGCGCGGCCAAGAGGCGCTCCGCCCGCTCCAGCCGGACCCCGTCGAGGACCGCGCGGAAGGTGGTGCCCTCGGCGGCCAGGAGCCGCTGCAGCCGGCGCGGGTGCAGCGCCAGCCGCGTCGCGACCGGCGCGAGCTCGGCCGACCCTTGCTCGAGCTGCAGCAGGGCGATGTCGCGCACCGCGCGGGTCAGGGTGGACCCGCCGCCGCGTACCAGCGCTCGCAGCTCCGCCCGTGAGGGCGGCGGTGGCGGCGGTCCGGCGTGCGGTGTCCACGGGAGCTCGCGCTCCAGCACGATCCCGACGCCCGCCGCGTCGAACCGGCCGGGCGCCTCGAAGGCTTCCTCGAGGAGGGTCTCCTGGCGGTCACGCGAATAGGGGACCCGGACCTCGGCGGGTCGCCAGCCGGGCCCGAGATAGAGCCGCGCCAGGTGGACCATCGGCCCGAGCACGTGATCGGCGTGCTGCCGCGCCCGGCCCGCGCCGTAGAGGTCGGCACCGTAGGCGAGGCAGGCACGGTCACCCCGGACGGCGAAGGTGAGGACACCGGGTCGCTGGTAGTGACCGCCCGCGCGGACGACCCGGGCGAGCGCTTGGCCCAGGGTCGGCGCGGCGGCGGCCCAGCGCACGAAGGTGCCATAATCCGTTGCGCGCATCGCCTGGCCGACCCGCAGGCCGAGCCCGGGATCGCCGACCTCGCGGGCGGCGGCGTCGAACAGGGTCACGAGGTCGGCGAGAAGGATGCGCGTGTCGGGCCGCTCGAGCACTGCCGACGGCAGGTGCGCCCGCCCGAGAGCCCGCTGGAGCTGCCGTTCTCCGGCCATCTGGCGCACCAGCTGCGGCAGAGGGCCCATGCCGCGGGCCTCGGTGGTGGTCGGCGGGCGGTAGCTCTCGTCCCCGGCTCCGGTCGTCGCGATCTGGTAAGCGCCCCCCCCGAAAACACTGCCATCAACGTCCGGCGCACGTGTCGAGCGGGTTCGACCCCCTCGCAACGGGAGACCACTACCATGCTCGAGCTCAGAGCCCTCGCCAGGGCGGCGGTGGTGGCCGCGCTGGCCGCGGTCACACCGGCCGCGGCCCAGCAGCAGCCCAACATCTTGGTGATCTGGGGCGACGACATCGGCCAGTCGAACATCAGCGCCTACACGATGGGGCTGGTCGGCTACAGGACGCCCAATATCGACCGGATCGCCCGCGAGGGCATGATCTTCACCGACTATTACGGTGAGCAATCCTGCACAGCCGGGCGCTCCAGCTTCATCACGGGTCAGAGCGTCTACCGCACCGGGCTCTCCAAGGTCGGGCTGCCCGGCGCGGATATAGGGATGCGTCCGGAGGAGCCGACCATCGCCGGCCTTCTCAAGGCCCGCGGCTACGCCACCGGCCAGTTCGGCAAGAACCATTTGGGCGACCGGGACGAGCATCTGCCGACCAACCACGGCTTCGACGAGTTCTTCGGCAACCTCTATCACCTCAATGCCGAGGAGGAGCCGGAAAACCTAGACTATCCGAAGGACCCCGAATTCCGGAAGCGGTTCGGGCCCCGCGGGGTCCTGCGCACGTTCGCGAACCCGGACGGCACGCAGCGGATCGAGGACACCGGTCCGTTGACCCGCAAGCGGATGGAGACGATCGACGACGAGACCTCGGACGCCGCGGTCGACTTCATGCGCCGCCAGGTGGCCGCGCGGAAGCCGTTCTTCACTTGGTGGAACGGCACGCGGATGCACGTCCGCACCCATGTCAAGCCCGAGCTGCGCGGCATCAGCGGCCAGGACGAGTACGCCGACGGCATGGTCGAGCACGATCGGCACGTGGGCAAGCTGCTCGCCGTGGTCGACGAGCTCGGCATCGCCGACGACACGCTGGTCTTCTATTCGACCGACAACGGCCCGCACTACAACACGTGGCCGGATGCGGGCGCCACCCCGTTCCGAGGTGAGAAGAACACCAATTGGGAGGGCGGCTGGCGGGTTCCGGCCATGGTGCGCTGGCCCGGCAGGATCGCGTCGGGCTCGGTCTCCAACCAGATCATGCACCACATGGAGTGGCTGCCGACGCTGCTCGCTGCGGCCGGCGCCCCGACCATCAAGGAGGACCTCCTCAAGGGCGGCGTCCGGGCCATCGGCCGCGAGTACAAGGTGCATCTCGACGGCTACAATGCTCTGCCGTACCTGACCGGGGCGAGCAAGGAGTCGCCGCGCCAGGAGATCTTCTACTTCTCCGACGACGGTGACCTGACCGCTCTGCGCTATCGGGACTGGAAGATCCTGTTCATGGAGCAAAAGGTGCCCGGCACCTTCCGGGTCTGGCAGGAGCCGTTCGTGCCGCTGCGCGTGCCCTTCATTTTCAACCTGCGGCGCGATCCGTACGAGCGGGCGACGATCACCTCCAACACCTACTATGATTGGTTGGTCGATCGGGCTTTCCTGCTCGTTCCGGCGCAGGCTTATGTCGGGCGGTTCCTGGCGACTTTCCAGGATTTCCCGCCGCGCCAGAAGGCAGCGAGCTTCTCGATCGACCAGGTGATGCGGAAGCTCGGCACCGGCCAAGGCGGCTGAGTGGGAAGCCCCGGCGCACCGGGGGCCGAGCCAGGAGGGACCGCGCATGATGATCTCCACGTCCCTGCGCCGCGCCGTCCTGATCGGGGCGGCGATCGCCGCGCTCGGACGGCTCGCCTCGGCCCCGGCTGCCGCGCAGGGCGATCCCCTGCCCTCCTGGCGGGACGGCGCCGCCAAGCGGGCGATCCGGGAGTTCGTGGCCGCCGTCACCGCGCCGGGCGGTCCCGATCACGTACCGGCGCCCGAGCGGGTGGCGGTGTTCGACAACGACGGAACGCTGTGGATCGAGCAGCCGCTCTACGTCCAGCTCGCCTTCGCGCTCGATCGGATCCGCGCCCTCGCCCCGGCCAACCCGGGCTGGCGCGAGCGGCAGCCCTTCAAGAGCGTGCTCGACGGCGATCCCGCGGCCGCGCTCGCCGGCGGCCAGAAGGCGATCCTCGAGCTGGTCGTGGCGAGCCACGCCGGGGTGACGACCGAGGCCTTCGCCCAGATCGTGCGCGATTGGCTCGCCACTGCCCGCCATCCCCGCTTCCTTCGACCCCACACGCGGCTCGTCTACCAGCCGATGCTCGAGCTGCTCGCGTTCCTGCGGGCCAACGGCTTCAAGACCTTCATCGTCTCGGGCGGCGGTGTCGATTTCCTGCGCCCGTGGAGCGAGGAGGCCTACGGGATCCCGCCGGAGCAGGTCGTGGGCTCGTCGATCAAGGCCGCCTTCGAGCTGCGCGAAGGCGTGCCCGTGCTGGTCAAACTGCCCGAGCTCGAGTTCATCGACGACGGGGCCGGCAAGCCCTTGGGAATCCACCGCTTCATCGGTCGTCGGCCGATCGCCGCCTTCGGCAACTCCGACGGCGACCTCGAGATGCTGCGGTGGACCACGCAAGGGACGCGCAGCCGGCGTCTGGGCGTGATCGTGCACCACGACGACGCCGAGCGCGAGTACGCCTACGACCGCGCGAGCCACGTCGGTCGGCTCGACGAGGCGCTCGACGTCGCATCGCTGGCGGGCTGGACCGTGGTGTCGATGCGGGACGATTGGCGGCGGATCTTTCCCGAGCCATGAAGGCGGAGGCGGCGCCGGACCTCGAGATCGCCCGTGGCGACCCGTTGCGCGAGCCGGGGGATCGGGGCGGCCTCCTGCGCCGCGCCCGCCGTCGGCCGGCACCTGCTGCTCGCCCCGGGGCCCTCGCCGCAGCGCTCCCGAACGGGCCCGTCCGCCTGCCCTTCGAGGACCCGCCCGAGGTGCAAAGGCCGTCGCTGCTCCGAGGAAGCGCCCCGATGGACCGGCTCCGCGCGCTGCCCGGGACCGCCCGTCGCACGGTCGTGGCCACGGCCCTGCTCGCGACCGCGGCCACGTCCGGGGAACGCCCGGCCGTGGCCGACCAGCTCGAGGTCACGCTCACGCTCTACGGCTGGGCCACCGCGCTCGACGGCGAGGCCGCGGTGGGCGGCCGGCGGACCGAGGTCGACGTGCCGTTCTCGGACGTGCTCGACGACCTGTCGTTCGCGGGGATGGGGACGCTCGTCGTGCGCAAGGGTCGGCTCGGCGCCTATCTGGCGCCGTTCTTCGCCCGGGTCGGCAGCAGCGAGGACCTGGTCCGCCTCCGCAACGACACCACCATGGTGGGCTTCGGCGGCCTCTGGCGGCTGGTCGACTGGCGGCCCGAGGAGGGCTCGTCCGCTTCCGTGCGCGGCGCCCGGCTCGAGGTCCTCGGTGGGGGCCGGCTGGTCGACCTCCGGCTGGAGCTCGACGGCCGGCGCGGCCTGCCGAGCGCCGACAGGCGCGAGACCTGGGTCGAGCCGATGGTCGGGCTCGCCGGGCGGCTCGAGCTGGGCGACCGCCTCGAGGCCTTCGCCGAGGGCGATCTCGGCGGCTTCGGCCTGGGCTCGGACCCGAGCTGGCAGTGGCTGGCCGGGGCCGGCTGGCGGCTCGACCTCATGGGCCCGGCCACCTATCTGCGGGCCGGATACCGGATGCTCGGGCTCGACTACGAGGGAGGCGGCTTCGAGTGGGACGTGACCTACAAGGGCCCGTTCGTCGGCCTGACCTTTCGGTTCTGACGATGCGGCGCCCGCTCGCGACCTGCGCGCTCCTGGCCGGCCTCGCCACGGCCGCGCCGGCCACCGCCGAGGATGCGCTCTGCCACGGCTATTCCGGCGTGCCGGCCGAGGCGGGGCCGACCGCCGGGATGGTCCGGATCCCGGGCGGCACCTTCACGATGGGCGACGACGACGAGCGCCCCGAGGAGCGGCCGAGCCACCCGGTCACCGTCCGGGGCTTCTGGATCGACCGTCACGAGGTGACCAACGCCCAGTTCCGCCGCTTCGTCGAGGCGACCGGCTACCGGACCATCGCCGAGCGGCGGCTCGACCCGGCCGATCATCCGGGGGCGCCGGCCGAGCTCCTCGAGCCGGGCTCGGTCGTGTTCGAGATCCCGACGAGCCTCACCAGCCTGGTCGACATCCGGCAATGGTGGCGCTGGGTGCCCGGCGCCGACTGGCGGCATCCGACCGGGCCCGGCAGCTCGATCGACGGCAAGGACGGCCACCCCGTCGTGCACGTCGCCCAGGCCGACGCGCTCGCCTACGCCCGCTGGATCGGCCGCGACCTGCCGACCGAGGCCGAGTGGGAGCGCGCCGCGCGCGGCGGTCTCGACGGCGCCACCTACGCCTGGGGCGACCGCTACTACGACCCGCTCGAGGGCTGGCGCGCCAACACCTGGCAGGGCGCCTTCCCGATGCGCGACACCGCCGAGGACGGCCACCACGGCACCGCGCCGGTCGGCTGCTACCCGCCGAACGGCTTCGGGCTCGTCGACATGATCGGCAATGTCTGGGAGTACACCCGCGACCTCTGGGTGCCCGGCCACCCGGCCGGCCCGCAGGCCGATCCCGAGGGCCCGCCGGCCGAGCTCACGGCCCGGTTCGCCGACGCGAGCGGGACGCGGCTCGTCATCAAGGGCGGCTCCTGGCTCTGCGCGCCCAATTTCTGCGCCCGTTACCGCCCGGCCGCGCGCCAGCCGCAGGAGCGCGACCTCGGTGCCGGCCACCTCGGGTTCCGCACCGTCCTGCGTACCCCGCCGAGCTGAGCCCGAGAGCGCGCCACGGCGCCGCCCGCCCCCTCGGCCGCCTGCGCCTCGGCCAGTTCGAGGCCGCCCGCGACCCGGCCCGCCGCCTCGCCCTCGCCCGGCCGCTCGTGCTCGCCAAGCTCGACGGCCAGACGCGCCTGCTCGCCCGGGCCCAGGAGGCGCGGCCCGACCTCCGCCTCCCGCTCACGGCCGCCCTCGAGGCGATCGCCGCGCGCAAGGAACTCGCCCGGACCGCCGACCTCGCCGGCCTCCTCGGCTGCGAGGGTGCTGCGGCCGCGGCCTATTTCGAGGCCTTCGCGGCCCTCTTCTCACCCACCCTCGGCATGCAGGGGCGCAACCGGCGACCGCCCAAGGATCCGGTCAACGCCGCCTTGTCGCTCGGCTACACCCTCCTCACCCACGCGGCCGTCCGCGCCGCGGCGCAGGTCGGGCTCGACCCGCTCCTGGGCTTCCTCCACGCCCCCGCCTTCGGCCGGCCGGCACTCGCCTGCGACCTGGTCGAGCCCGTGCGCTGCCACGTCGACGAGCTCGTCTGGCGGCTGTTCGCCGAGCGCCGGCTGCGCCCCGAGGGCTTCCGCACCGAGCCTTCGGGCTGCCTCATGGGCAAGGCCGCGCGCGAGACCTTCTACGGCGCCTTCGAGGAGGAGCTCGCCGCCTTGCCGCGGCTGTTGCGGCAGATGGCGTCGGGCCTTGCCCGCGAGCTGCGCGCCGTGCCTTTGCCGGAGTGGCTCGGATGCTGATCCCGGTCCATCTCGACGGGGTCGAGACCCCGCTTCTGGTGGCCCTCGACGGCCCCTCGCTCCTGGTCCGCCGCGCCGGCGCCGCCGATCTGCGCCTGCCGCTGCGCCGGCTCGCGCGGATCAGCGTGCGCGGCCCCGTGACCTTCGCCGCCGAGACCTTGCCCGCCTGCCTCGCAGCCGGCGTGCCGGTCGCCTTCCTCGACGGCCAGGGCCGCTCGCTCGGCCAGCTCCTGCCGCTGCACCGCCGCCACCAGGACCTGGCCGCGCTGGTCGACGAGGCGGTCGCGGCCGGCCGCTTCGCATCCCTGCGCGCCTCCTGGCGGGCGGCCGTCGAGCGCCGCGCGATCGTCCGCGCGGTGGCCGCCCTCGGCCTTCGGCTCACGGACCTCAGGCCGCGCACCGTGCGGCTCGCGGCGGCCCGCGCGGTCGACCGGATCGGCGCGAGCTGGCCGACCGAGGAGCTCGAGGGGCGGCTCGAGGCCCTGCTCGACGGGCTCGTCGCCGAGCGGCTGATCGAGGAGGGCGCCGGGCTCCGCTTCCAGGGCCAGGACCCCGACCTCGACCTGGCGGCCGATCTGCGCGCGGCCCTCGCCTTCGAGCTCTGGCCGGTGACCCGTGACCTCGCCCGCTACCTCGCCCGGCACGGCGCCAAGCATCGCCGCGAGAGCGACCTCCAGGCCCGGATCGTCCGCCGCTTCGAGGCCGCCCGGCCGAGGCTCGAGCAGGCGATGGCCGAGGCCTTGGCGATGCTGCGCCGCTGCCTGCGGGAGGTCGTCCATTGAGCCGGCGGACCGGACAGTGGCTCGTGGCCTACGACATCGCCGATCCGAAGCGGCTCGCGCGGGTCCATCGGCTGTTGGTCGCCTGGGCGCTGCCGGCGCAATATTCCGTGTTCCTGCTGGTCGCGACCCGCGAGTCGGTGGGCGTGCTCGTGGGCGAGCTCGCCCGGCTCGTCCACCCGCGCCAGGACGATGTGCGGATCTTCCGGCTCGAGCCCGGCTGGCAGCGCAGCCTCGGTGCCAGCACCCTACCGCGTGGCGTGCTGGCGCTCTTCGACCGGCTCGCCGCGTCCCCCGCGCCGCTCCGCAGGCCCGGCCCCGGCTCTCGAAGTCGGGCGGGATAGGCTCGGGCCCGAGCCGTTCCGCCGGCTCCGCGTCAGCCCGCCGCGCGCGCCGCGAGCTCGGCGAGCTTGGCTTTGAAGGCCAGGCCTTCGAGGACCTCGCGGTTGACCACCGAGGAGGGCGGCCGGCCCGAGAGGACGTCGAGCACGTGGCGGACGTCGGCAGCACCGTTGCCAGCGAAGCACTGGTCGGTCCAGCAGAGCGCGTGCGGTGCGCAAATCACCGTGTCGAGCGACAGCAAGGGCTCGTCCGCCGGACAGGGTTCCACCTCGAACACGTCGAGCCCGGCCCCGGCGAGCCGCCCCTCGACGAGTGCCCGGTAGAGGGCCTTCTGGTCGACGATCGGCCCGCGTGCGGTGTTGATCAAGAAGGCCGTGGGCTTCATGAGCGCGAGCCGCTCGGCGTTCACGAGGTGCCGGGTGGCGGGCGAGAGGGGCACCGAGACCGACAGGAAATCGCTCTCGCGGAAGAGCGTCTCGAGCGAGACGAGCTCGACCCCGAGCTCGCGCGCGAGGGCCGGGTCGACATAGGGGTCGTGGGCGATGTGGCGCATGCCGAAGGGGGCGGCGAGGCGGAACACCTCGGCGCCGATGTTGCCCATGCCGAGCTGGCCGAGCGTGCGCCCCACGAGGCCCACGCCCATGTGCTCGGCGCGCTTCGCCCATCCCTCCGGCCCCTGCCGGCAGAGCTTGTCCTTGATCAAGAGCTTCTGCGAGAGGGCGAGGACGAAGGTGAGGATCGAGACGGCGACCGGCCGGCGCACGCCGTCCGGGGTGATGGCGAGCGCGATCCCGGCCGCGGTGCAGGCCTCGACGTCCACACTGTCGTAGCCCACGCCGAAGCGGGCGACGAGGGCGAGCCGCCCGTCCTTCGGCACCGATTCGCGCGAAAAGCGTGGGACGAGCAGGATCAAGGCGTCGCAGCCCTCGAGCCCCGCGGCCGGCATCACGCCGTCGACCGGATCCACGTACACGAGCTCGATGTCGCTTCGGCTCGTGAGCGGGCCGAGGTCGAACATCGGATAGGTGGGCGAGCCGTCCGGCTTTCTGAAGTCGCCGCTCAAGGCCACCCGGTAACGGGCCATGGCCGATCCTCCTCTCAGCTTTTCCTCGACTTGCCCCTGCGCCGCTCGGGCTCGGCCGGGGCCGGCTCCGGGCGCGCCGTCTCGGCCGCTGCGATGCCGGCGCGGATGCCCTCGACCCCGGCTCGGACCGCCGCCTGCAGTGCCCACACGTCACCCGAATAGCAGAGGAAATCGAAGCCGCGCCGCCAATAGTCGATGCCCGTGGCGACGTCCGGCACGAGCCGACCGCAGGCCTTGCCGTGCTCGCGGCAGGCGCGGGCCACCCGCTCGATCGCTTCCATGAACTTCGGGTGCAGGAACTCGCCCGGGATGCCGAGGGCGGCCGACAGGTCGAAATGGCCGACCCAGAGGCAGTCCACACCGTCGAGCGCGGCGATCTCGAAGGCGTTGTCGACCCCGGCCGCGGTCTCGATCTGGCAGAAGAGGGTGGTCCGCTCGTTGGCCCGGGCGAGTTTTTCCAGCACCGGCCCGCCCGAATAGGCGTCGTGGGCGATGCCGAGGGCGACTCCGCGTCGACCCTGGGGCGTGTATTTGAGGCAATCGAGGATCGACCTCGCCTGTGCGGCGTCGTCGACCATCGGCAGCATGATGCCTTCGGCACCCATGTCGGCCGCGCGGGCGATGTGGTGGTATTCCTTGGACGGCACGCGAACGATCGCCGGGAGCCGCGCCGCCTCGAAGTAGCGCAGCGCGCTCTTCACCGTCTCGTGGCCGAAGCCCGAATGCTCGCAGTCGAACAGCACGAAGTCGCAGCCGGCGTTGGCGAGGATGTGGCCGATCCCGGGTGTCGCGAACTCGACCACGAAATGCCCGAGCTTGGGCTCGCGCGAGCGCGTCATGGCTTTGAGGGTCATCGAGCCTCCCCGCCCTTCCATCAGGGCCGGACCGCGGTAGGGCCGGGCCCGGAGTCGGTCAAGCGACGCCCCGGCAGCCCCGCCCTGCGCGGCGGACGGAGCCGGGTCGGATGGCCGGCCGCGGCCCGATTGCATCCCGCTCCCCGCTCGTGCACCTCTGCGCCCGATCCACGAAGGGAGGCCGACATGCCCGAAGAACCGTCGCGGGCGATCCGTCTCTATGGCACCGAGGAGCCCCTGCCCGAGCGCCGGGTGCTCCGCGCCGGGCCGCTCGAGTGCACGCTCGAGGCCGGCAATCTGCGCTGGATCCGCCTCGGCGGGGTCGAGGCGATCCGTTCGCTCGCCTACATCGTCCGCGACCGGAACTGGGGCACCTACAACCCCGAGATCCGCGATCTCCGGGTCGAGGAGCGCGCCGACGGCTTCACCGTGCGCTACGAGGCGACCGCCCGCGACGCCGCCCAGGCCTACCGCTACCGGGCGCGGATCGAAGGCCGGGCCGACGGCAGCCTCCTCTTCGAGGGCGAGGGCGAGGCGCTCACCGACTTCGTGACCAACCGGACGGGCTTCGTCGTGCTCCATCCGGTGGGCGTCTCGGGGCGGCCTTTGACCGTCGAGCACACCGACGGCCGGGTGGTCGAGAGCCGGTTCCCCGAGCTCGTCGACCCCTTGTGCCCGTTCCAGGACATCCGTGCCCTGACCCACGAGGTGCTGCCGGGCGTGCGGCTGCGCTGCCTCATGGAGGGCGAAGCCTTCGAGATGGAGGACCATCGCAACTGGATGGACGCCTCCTACAAGACCTATGTGCGGCCGCTCGCCAAGCCCTGGCCCTACACGATCGCCAAGGGCGAGCGGGTGTCCCAGCGCGTCACCCTGGAGGTGCGGGGTCGGCCGGCCACCGAGGGCTCGGCGGGCGGTCGATCCACGGTGACGGTGCGGGTCGGCGAGGCCGTGGTCGCCCGCATGCCCGCGCTCGGCCTCGCCGCGCCGGCCGAACATCTCTCGGGGGCGCTCGCCCGGGCCGAGCTCCTCTCGGGGGCGCTCGCCCGGGCCGAGCTCCTGGCCCGCGCCCGGCCGGCCTTCCTCGTCGTCCACCACGACCCGCGCAAGGGCCACGGTGCGGCCGAGCTCGCGCTCGCCAAGGAGCTCGGCGCGCGGACGGGCTGCCCGCTCGTGCTCGAGGCCGTGGTGCCGTGCCTCGACGCCGACGGTCGGCCGAGCGACGATCCGGCGATCCTGCGCCGCGACCTCGAGGCGATCCGCTCCTCGATCGACGCGGCCAAGGTCGCCTGCGCCCGGGTGGCCGTGTCGCCCGCCTGCGATCTGAAATGCACGCTCCCCGGCAGCGTCTGGCCGAAGGCGCCGAGCTGGCACGCGCTCATGGGGACGGCGCGCGAGCTCTTCCCGGGTGTCCCGGTGGGTGGGGGGATGTTCTCCTACTTCACCGAGCTCAACCGCAAGCGGCCGCCCGCCGAGGCGCTCGATTTCATCTGCCACACGGGTTCGCCGCTCGTGCACGCCGGCGACGACGCCACGATGATGGAGAACCTCGAAGCCCTCCCCTGGCAGTACCGTACGACGCGCAGCTTCGCGGGCAGCCTGCCCTACTGGATCTTCCCGACCGCGATCGCGATGCGCGACAACCCATACGGCCAAGTGCCGGCCGAGAACCCGCACAACATCCGCCAAGCGATGAACCGGGTCGACCCGCGCGAGCGTGGCCTGATCGGGGCGGCCTGGTACGCGGGCTATCTGGCGCACGCCGGGCGCGGCGGGCTCGCGGCCGTGACCCTCGCGGCGATCGGCGGGCCTTCGGGGATCACCGTCACCCTGCAGCCCGAGCCGCGGCCCTGGATCGACGCGGCGGGCGTGCCGCTCCTGCCCTCCTACCAGGTGATCCGCGCCCACGCGCGGCTGGCCTTCGGGGAGGTCCTCGAGAGCGAATCCTCGGCCCCGGGGGCGGTCCAGGTCCTGGCGGTGCGCAAGGCTGGGAAAACTTTCTTGACCCTCGTCAACCTGACGCCCGAGGAGCGGACCGTCCGGCTCGAAGGAGCGGGGCTCGAGGGGCTCGTCGGAAGGCGCCTCGAGGAGGCGAACTTCGTCGCGGCCTGCACCGACCCCGACCTCCTGGTGGCGGGCCCGGCCGAGCCGCTCGGCCGCGAGGTGCGGCTCGGGCCTTTTACCGTGCTGGCCGCCGGCCCGGGCGGCTGAGGCCGCCGGCTCAGCGGTCGCGGGCGAGGGTGAGCTCCTCGGCCGGGCTGCGGTCGAGCTCGGCTTGGGCCGCGAGGCGGACCGGGGCGTTGACCTCGCCGTAACGGGCATAACCGTTCCGACGCTCGACCAGCTCGAAGAACAGGCCGTTCATCGAGCGTGTGTAGAGATGGAGGAACTCGCCGTCCCCGTCGCGGTCGTAGAGGATGCCGAGTGTCCGCATCGCCTCGAGCCGCTCGGGCTCGAGGTCGAAGCGGGCCTCGAGGTCGGCGTAGTAGTTGTCGGGGATCGGCAGCCGGAGCTCGGCCGGGAGCGCCCGGGCCGCGGCCAGGACGTCGCGGCAGGCGATCGCCAGGTGTTGCGCACCGGCCCCTGCGGTCCGGGCGAGGAAGCGGCCGGCCGCCGAGGTCTGGGACGGCGAGCTGTTGAGCACGATCCGCACCCGCCCGCCCGGGGCCTCGAGGGCGCGACTCACGATCGGCCCGCGCGGATCGACGAGATCGGCCCGCCGCGCGGGCTCGAGGCCCAAGAGCGCCCGGTAGAAGAGGATCCAGCTCGAAAGCTCGGCCGGCGGCACGACCTGGGCCAGATGATCGAAGCCCAGAAGGCCGAGGTCCGGAACGGGTGCCGGATCGGGTTCGGGCAGGAAGTCGATCTCGTGGAACGTCGCCCCGGGCCGCGCCGGGTCGAGGAAGAAAAGGAGGCTACCCGCCACCCCGCGGACCGCCGGGATGACGAGCTCGCCCGCCCCCACGGGCGAGACGAAGGGTGTCGCACGCAGCGCCTCGGCGCGCGCCCGCGCGCGCTCGGCCCCCTCGGTCTCGAGGGCGATCGCCGCGACCGACAGCCCGTGCAGGAGCTGGAAGGCGTGCGGGAAGCCCTCGTCCTCGAGGTTGAGGACGATCGCCACCTCGCCCGCTCGGTAGAGCTCGACGCGCTTCGAGCGGTGGCGATGGGTGCGCCTCAGGCCCAGCGACCGCAAGGTGGCGCGGAACGCCTCGGCCTTCTCGGCCGCCTCGACGAACTCGACGAAGGCCACGCTCCGCGGCGCGGGCAAGGGCGGCAACGAGCGGCGGCCGAGGCGCTCCTCGAGGAACAGGAAGGAGCGCATCCCGTCGGTGGCCGCCTGGCGGGCCGACGTCGAGCGGAAATCATCGGAAAAGATCTCGTGGCTGAGCCAGCCATCGAATCCTTTGGCGAACAACACGCGAAGGATGCCCTCGACGTCGAGCTCGCCCTGGCCCGGAAAGCAACGATAGTGCCGGCTCCAGAAGAGCGGGTCCATGACGATCGCCGGGGCGTCGGCGGTCTGCACCAGGACGATCTTCTCGTTCGGCACCGCGTGGAGCGGCTCGACGGGCGAGCCCTTCGCGAGCAAGTGGAAGGTGTCGAGGATCAACCCCAAGGCCGGATGATCGGCTCGGCGGACGAGGTCCCAAGCCTGCCGCCAATCGTTCACGAAGCGGCCCCAGGCGAGCGCCTCGTAGCCGATCGAAAGGCCGCGCCGGTGCGCCCGCTCGGCCAACAGGCGGAGGTCCTCGACCAACCGGTCGGGCTCACCCGTGGCGTCGGGCCGGGTCTGCGAGCAGACCAGGAGGAGCCGCGTCCCGAGCCGTTCCACGAGATCGAGCTTGCGCTCGAGCCGGTCGAGCATCTTCGCCCGCTCGGGCGGCGGCAGGCCCTCGGCGTCGCGGAAGGGCTGGAGGGCCACGATCTCGAGGCCGAGATCGCCCGCGCGGGCGCGCACCTCCTCGGGTGTGCCGGCGTAATAGGTGAGGTCGGATTCGAAGAGCTCGACCCCCTCGAAGCCCGCGGCGGCCGCCGCCTCGAGCTTGTCGGCGAGCGTTCCGGCCATCGAGACGGTGGCGATCGCGCGTCGCATCCCCGGCTCCGTCCTGCCGCAGCGGTCCCGGCCCCCGGGCCGCGGCCTCGGCCCGCAGAGCTACACGCGGGGCTCGGCGCCGGCCAGAGCGGCAGCCGCCGGCCCGCGCGGCTCGCCGGGCATCGGCTGCGGGCAGGCGCTCTCGAAGGCGCGGGCGGCGCGCAGCACGAGCGCATCGGCATATTTCGGCCCGACGAACTGCAGGCCGACCGGCAGGCCCGCCGCGGTGAAGCCGCAGGGCACGCTGATCGCCGGCTGTTGGCCGAGGTTGAAGGGCCAAGTGAAGGGCGTCCATTCGATCCAGCGGCGATAGGGCCCGCCCGGCGGGACCTCGCGACCGGCTTCGAAGGCCGGGATCGGCAGCATCGGCGTCACCAGCAGGTCGACCTCGGCGAAGAGCGCCTCGATCCGCTCGGCGAACGCCGCCCGGTCGAGCTGGAGCTGCTGCAGCTCGGTCGCGGTCACTCGCGCACCCTCCTCGGCGATCTCGGCGAGGCCGGGGTCGATCCAGCCGCGCCGTTCGGCCGGGATGCGGCCCACGAGGAAGGCCGCAGCCGCGTACCAGTGCCGCCGGAAAAGGGGCTCGCCGTCGCCGATGGCGGGATCGCGCTCGACGATCCGGGCGCCCAGATCGGCGAGCACCGTGAGGGCGCGGCCGAAGGCCGTGCGGACCTCGGGATCGACCCGGACGTGGCCGAGATCGACGCTCGCGAGCAGCGTGCAGCTGCGGATGCCGGACTCGAGGCCGACGGTGAAGTCGATGCCCGGGCGCGGCAGGGCGTACCAGTCGCGCCGGTCGGGGCCCGCGAGCACGTTCAGCATGAGCGCGGCTTCGGCCACCGTGCGGGTCATGGGCCCGACGTGGCTCACCGTGCCGAAGGGCGAAGCGGGCCAGGTCGGCACGAGCCCGAAGGTCGGCTTCATACCCACGATGCCGGTGAACCCCGCGGGGATCCGGATCGAGCCGCCGCCGTCCGAGCCTTGGTGCAGCGCCCCCATGCCGAGGGCCGCGGCGACCGCGGCACCGCCCGACGAGCCGCCGGCGGTCCGGCTCGTGTCCCAGGGGTTGCGGGCGACCTCGCCCAGAGGATTGTCGGTCACCCCCTTCCAGCCGAACTCGGGGGTGGTGGTCTTGCCGAGGATCACCGCCCCGGCTTCGCGCAACCGTGCGACCGGCGGGGAGTCGACCGCATCCGGTGCGGCCCCCTCGGTCGTCCGGCTCCCCCGGCGGGTCGGGAAGCCCTTCATGAGGTTGAGGTCCTTGACGGTCGCCGGCACGCCGTCGATCGGCCCGAGCGGTCGGCCCGCGCGCCAGCGCACCTCGCTCGCCCGCGCGGCCTTGAGAGCGCCCTCGGCGTCGACCAGGGTGAAGGCGCCGACTTGGGCGTTCCAACGCTCGATCCGGGCGAGGCAGGCGCGTGTCACCTCGACGGGCGAAAGGGCGCCGCGGCGGAACAGGCGGGCGAGCTCCTGGGCGGAGAAGAGGGCGGGGTCGGTCGTGGACACGGGCGCTGCTCCCGGGGCTTCCACCCTCGATTAGCCGCGCCGTGCGGTGGCCGCCAGCCGATCCGGCGCAACGGCGTTAACCGGACTTTAGGAAACGCATGGTGGAATGCGCTCGGTCGGACCGGATCGGCCGGCCCGATCGGTCGGAGTGGCCAGCATGATGCCTCGCAGCTCGGCGATGCTGCTCGCCGTTCTCTTTTGCAGCGCCCCGCCAGCGACCGCGCAGGTGCCCTCGGGGGTCGCCCGGATGCTCTGCCACGACTACAAGGAGCTCGTGCGCCAGCTCGGCAGCCGCTACGAGGAAGTGCCGGTCTCGACCGGCCTGCAGAGCAACGGCAACCTCATCCAAGTGTTCGCCTCGCCACGCACCGGGACCTGGACGATCCTGAGCGTGGCGCCGGACGGTACCGGCTGCGTGGTCGCCGCCGGGCGGAGCTGGGAGACGACGCCCCCGCCGCCGAGCGACCCGCCGGCTTGACCGCCCGGTCGCACCCTCGGCGGGCGCCGTCGCGCTGCCTCGGTCGAAGCGGCGCGGCTCGGGTGGGGGAAGCTCGGCACCTCGCGGCGGCGCCGGGACGGGCGGGGCTCGGCGCGCCGGCGCGGTCGAACGCCGCGGGCGACCCTGCGTGCCGGCCCCCTCGCGCGCCGGACGCACGGCCACCCCGGACCGTGAGCGGCGCCCGGCCCGCCAAGGGGCGCGCGGCGAGCGGCGGCACTCGGCGTGCAGACTCGGCAGCGAGGTGGCCGGAACACCACCTCGCCGCGGGCGCGGGGGCGAGCCGGAGATGTCGGGCGCTTCGACCGTGAGCCGCGATCCCGCACCCGTCGCTCGGCGAGGGCCGGGCGCGGATGCCGCGCGGCGAGCGGGCGTGGATGCGGGCTCGCGCCGAGCACCGTGCGGGGCGCGCTCCGAAAGCGGAGGCGTCGCCAGCTTCCGCGGAGGGTGGCACACGGCGCGTCTTCGCTCGGCGAGGCCCGGCGCCGCTGCCGGGGTGCTCGTCGGGTGCGGCCCGGGAGTTCGAGCCGAGATGCTCCCTGCCACGGTGCGGGTCGGCGATGCTGGAACGCGCGCGGCGCACCGGCCGCCCTCCTCCGCGTAGGGAGCCGAGCAGCCCTGAGCCGATCACCTCGATGGTGCTGCGGTCGCCCTTGCCCGCCGACGGAGCCGAGAGCTTCGACACCGATTGAGACGGCGAGGCCTATCCCCCTCGCGCCCACGCAGCCGAGGCCGTCGAAAGCAAAGCGCTGCCGGCCGCGTTGACACTGCCCTCGCGCGCCCACGGAGCCGAGATCCGCGTCAACACGATGGATTGCCTCTACGGCCTACCCCCTCGCGCCCACGGAGGCGAGCATGAAGCTCTCGTGCCGCACCTGACCGCTCACACTGCCCTCGCGCACCCACGGAGCCGAGGCCGTCGAAAGCGAAGCGCTGCCGGCAACGTCGACGCGGCGCTCGCACGGCCACGGAGGCGAGCCGTTCGGACAGGGCGGAGCCGGCCCGAGCCGTCTGGACAGGTTGCGGGGTGGAGCTTAGCTGTCCCGAGAATGCTACCGCCCGGCCGAGCACGGGGGAGCGCGGGAGAACGCGTGACGCCGCCGGTCCTGCCTCCGGCCTATTCGTTCGCGATGGTCGAGCGTGGGCGCGACCCGCTCGCGCACGCCCGGCGTCGGCTCGTCTCCGGTGTCGAGGACGGGCTCCTCCTGCTCGAGGACCGCACCGACCGCCTCGAGCTCGCGCTGACCTTGGAGCCCGACCGGGACCGCGCGGGCAGCCTGCTCGTCTTGCCGGTCCTCGCGGTGGCCGTGGCCGACACGCTCGCCGCACTGCTGCCGCCCTTGCTGCCCGTCACCCTCGGCTGGCCCGGCCGGGTACTGGTCGACGGTGCCCTGGTCGGCCGGCTGCGCCTCGCGCTCCCGCCGGGCCCGGCTGCCGAGCGACCGGCTTGGCTGCTGCTCGGCGTCTCGCTCGACATCGCCGGGCCGGCCGTGGAGCCCGGGCGCGAGCCCGGCCGGCTCGGCCTTTCCGAGACCGGCTGCACCGAGCTCGACCCGGCGCGCCTCGCCGAGGCGCTGAGCCGGCATTTCCTGAGCTGGCTCGACCGCTTCGACACCGAGGGGTCGGAGCCCGTCCGGGCGAGCTGGAACGCCCGCTGCCACGACCGCGGCCGGCGCGCGCGGCTGGTGATCGCCGGCCAGGAGTGGCTCGGCACGGTGGGCGGCCTCGAGCGCGACGGGACGTTCCGCCTGGGCGAGGCCCGGCTGTCGCTCGAGGCGGCGCTGCCCGAGCTCGCCTGAGGCCCGCCCGTGCCCGTGAGTCCCGAACCGGGCGCGCCCGACAGCCGGTGGGATCGCCCGTGTGACCTCCTCGTGAAGCGATGCTGGCCGGACCCCGGCGTGGCGGCCCGGGCGGGTGTTCCGGCGCCCGACCCGCGTCCCTCGAGAAGCTCGGCCGGCCCCGCGGGCACCCACGCCCTTGCCGGCCGAACGACCCGCGCCGAGGGCCGCGGGGCGTCGGCCCGAGCCGCGCGCCGAAGGACGTGGCGGTGAGCGGCTTGCGGCTGTTGCGCGCGGTCCGCTTCGATGCGACCGACGAGCGGGTGTTCCCGGCCGCGGCCGCGGAGGGCGAGTGGCTCGTGACCGGCAGCGTCCTCTGGGCCGGGATCGACCCCGAAAGGCTCGATCGCAAGATGCGGCTCGCCTTCGCCCAGGGCTTCCTCGGCATCGAAAGCTTCGGCTTCGCGAGCTTCGCCACGGCCGCGCCCATCGAGCCCGACGCCGCCTGCGCCCTCGAAGAGCGACTCGCCCATCGATTGCTCGAACGGATGGGCGCTCCCGATCGCGCGACCGCCGCCCGCGCCGCCGTCGAACTCCTGGCCGACTCCGCAGCCCTCGCCCGCGACTTGCCCAAAGGCGCGCTCCTCGCGATCGAGCGGCGGATCGCTCCGGAAACCGGCGGGGTGGCCGAGCGGATCCGCAAGCTCGAGGCGCCACCCGGCCTGCACGCGCGGGTCTTCGAGATCGCGGTCGAGGAGGACGGCACGTGAACGCCGATCCGGCCGGAACGGGGGTCGACTTCTGGCCGGGCTCGCTCTGGCACAGGCTCGAGCGCGATGCGGCCGGCCGCCACCGGATGACCGACGACTTCCTGCGCGGCTGGCTCGAGCGGCCCGAACTCACCCCTCCCGAGGAGGCGGGCCCGCGGGAGCGGGCGCTCCACGCCGCACTCCTCCTCGAGCCGCGCCGGCCGATCACGCCCGTGAGCCTGCTCGCTCTCGAAGACCCGGACGCGCGCGAGAACTGGGAGCTGTTCGCCGCGTTCCGTGACCATCTTCTGGCGTACGCGACCCTCGAAGAGGCCTATCTCGCCCTCTTCACGGGCGGGCCCGTTCGCCTGCCGCCCGCCTTCCTCGACGGGCTCGCCTGGGCGCTCCTGCGCGGGATCCTCGACGGCTGCCGCGACCCGTTCCGCGCACGCGCTGCCGAATGCCTCTTCCGCCCGCAGCGGGCGACCGTGGTCGAGGGCACCGTGCTCTTGGCCGATGCCGAAACCGTCGAGCGGCAGGCGCGCACGGGCGGGCTCGGCAGTCTCGGCGAGCTCTTGCGCCGGGCCCAGGTCCCGCTCGCCCCGGTCGAGCTCGAGGTTCTCCGCCCGGACAATGCCGCCACCTACTGGGCGCGCAACGAGCGCTTCGATCTCGTGCTCGACCTCGGTTTCGGTCGCGAAGGGCTGGATGCGCTCTGCCGCGTCCTCGAGGCCTGGGTGGCGCAGCTCCTCGACGTCGCCGTGCGGATCGAACCCGTGATGCGGATCCGCGACGAACGCTGGTCCTGGCACGTCGGGCTCGATGCCGAGGCGACCGCGATCTTGAACGCGCTCTGGGCCGGGGAGGAGGTCGAGGAGGAGCGGCTCGCCCGGCTCGCCGCCCTGTTCCGCCTGGAGTTCCGCGATCCGAGCGTAGTGCTGCCGGCGCTGCGCGGCCGGCCGGTCTATCTGGCCCTGGCCAGCGACCCGACCGGTCGGGTACGCTTCAAGCCGCAGAACCTGCTCGTCAACCTGCCGCTCGCCGCGGCCGGGTGAGCGGTCTCGTCGAGGAGGACGCCCGTGGACGAAGACGTGTTCAACCTGAGCCTGCGCAAGTTCCTCAAGAAAGTGGGCGTGACCGGCCAGCGCGAGATCGAGCAGGCGGTCCGCAAGGCGATCGAGGACGGTCGGTTGCGGGGCGAGGAGACGCTGGCCGCCAAGGTCCGGCTGGAGATCCCGCAGGCCGGGCTCGACGTCGTGATCGACGGCGCGATCGAGCTGCGATGAGCGGGGGACGGGGCGTGCGGGCGGGTGAGCTCGTCGGGCGGGGCGCGGCACTCCTCGTGGCGGTCGGTTGCTTCGGGGCGATCGCCTGGTCGGTGCGGCAGGCGCCCGAACCGGCGAGCCGGCCGCCGGGCGCTGCGGTCCAGCCGCAGCCGGCGGCGGCGCTCGTCCGCCCGCAGCCGACGAGCGCCGCCGCGGACGCTTGCGCCGCGCGGAAGGAGGCCGAGATCGCGGCGATCCGGGCGCAGGGCGAACTCACCGCCGAACGGCGCATGCGCATCCGCCAGATCGAGGCGCGGGCCTGCGAGTGAGGCTGCGCGTCGGGGCGAGCCGAGCCAGGGAGCCGTCGGGACATGCCGAGCGTGTTGGTGACCGGAGCTTCGCGCGGGATCGGCCGCGGCCTCGTCGAGCGGTTCGCGGCCAGGGGCTGGCAGGTGATCGCCACCGCCCGCGACCCGGCGGCGATCGCCGTCGAAGGCCCGGTCGAGCGCTACCCGCTCGACGTCGGCGATCCCGTCTCGGTCGGTCGTCTCACGGCCGCCTTGGCCGGGCGACCGCTGGATGTGCTCGTCAACAATGCCGGGATCTACGGCCCGCGCGAGGTCCGGCTCGGGGCGATCGACTACGAAACCTTCCGGGCGGTCCTCGAAACCAACACGCTCGGCCCGGTGCGGGTCACCGAGGCGCTCGTGCCGAACCTGCGGGCCGGGGCGCGCAAGACGGTGGTGACCGTTTCCTCGATCATGGGCTCGATCGCCCGGACGCAGAGCCCGGGTGCGCTCATCTACCGGACCTCGAAGGCGGCCGTGAACATGGCCATGCGGTCGATCGCCACGGAACTCGGCGGCGAAGGCTTCACGGTCGTGGTCGTCCATCCGGGCTGGGTGCGGACCGACATGGGCGGGCCGAACGCGACCCTCGACGTCGGGACCAGCGTCGAGCACCTCGTCCGGCTGGTCGAGCGGCTGCGGCCCACCGACAACGGTCGGTTCTTCGACCACGACGGCAGCGAGCTGCCCTGGTAGCCGGGCTCGGCCGGCCGCCCGCTCAGCTCGGCTTCGAGGAGCCCTCGCCCGAGGCCCGCCGCCGCTCCTCCTCCTCGCGCTCCCGCAGATAGTCCTCGGTGGTCCGCGGGCGGCGCGGCTCGCCCAGGGCGAACGGCCGGTCGCCGCGCTCGAACTCGGCGATCACCCGGCAATCCTCGCACATTCGGAGCCGCGCGATCTGCTCCTCGCTCTGGAACATCCAATGCGTGCCCGCGAGCTTCTCGACGATCCGCTCGACCGAGCTCTTGGTCCCGAACGGCTTGCCACAGCGCACGCAGCGCGCCGGCTCTTCTTCTTTGAGGGTGACGAACTCGCGGACCGACGGGTCGAAGCAGGCGCGCGGCTCGAGGCGGATCACCTTCTCCGGGCAGGTGTTCGCGCACAGACCGCATTGCACGCAGGCCTCTTCCTTGAAGCGCAACATCGGTTGGTCGGGATCGGCCGCGAGCGCCCCGGTCGGGCAGGCCCCGACACAAGCGTGGCAGAGCGTGCAGCCCTCGACCTCGACCAGGACCCGACCCAGCGGTGCGCCCGTCGGCAACGGCACCTGCGGGACGGGGGCCGGCGCGTGCTCGTGCAAGCGGTCGAGCACGAGCCGCAAGAGGCTGCGCTTGCCGCCGATCGCGACGAGATCGCGGGCCGGGAGGGGGGCTACGAGCGGCAGGTCCCAGAGCATCGTTTCGAGCGCGTCGGGATCGTCGCTCGCGAGGGTGGTGACGCGGTCGGCCCCGTAGCCGAGACCGTCCAACAGGGCGGCGAGCTGGTCGAGGTTGGCGCGCAACCCCGTGAGCTCGGGCTCCTTGCGCGGCGGAACGAGGATCACGATGCGGCTCGCGCCGAGGGCCACGGGTGCCGCGAGCACCTCGAGACCGAGCTGGCCGAGCTCGCCGACCGCGAAGGGGAGAACGCGGGCCGGCAGGCCGCGGCCGAGCCGGGCGATCAGCGCGATCATCTCCTCGCCGTGGCGCGCCTCGTGGACGAGCAGCACGGCCTCGCGGCCACCGGCTGCGTGATAGGTGCGCAGGAGCACGCGCACCCGCTCGAGCAGCGTGGCGGGTGGCGGGGCGGCGTAGGTGGCGGCCCCGGTCGGGCAGACGCCCGCGCAACTGCCGCAACCGGCGCAGATGAAGGGGTCGATCGCGACGTGATCGCCCGCCGGAGTGATCGCCCCAGTCGGGCACTGGTCGAGGCAACGGGTGCAGCCCACCCGCCGCGAGCGCGAATGGGCGCAGAGCTCGGCCGTGAAGGTCACGTAGCGCGGCTTTTCGAACTCGCCCACGAGCTCGGTGAGGTCGAAGAGCGCGCGCTCGACCGCGAGCGGATCGCGCGGATCGACCCGCAGATAGCCGTCCCGCTTGCCCGGGGCCGTGACGAGCGGGGCGCCGCCGGACAAGTCGAGGACGAGATCGACCTCGAGCTCGCTCTTCGCGCTCGGCGTGCCGAAGCGGAGCTCGGCGCGCGAGGAGGGGATCACCACGGCGGCGTCCTCGACCGTGGCGGTGAACGCGCCCAGATGGCCCGCGAGCCGGACCACGCGTCCGCTCAGGATCGGGAACCGCACGACCGAGGGGGGTACGAGGCCCGCCGACTCGCACAACAGGAGGGTCGGGGTGAGCCGGCCGGCGAGCCGTTCGGCAGCGGCGAGCGCCACCTCGCCCGCACCGTAGACGAGCACGCGGCCCTGCGAGCGCAGCTCGAGGGCCGGGGTGGGTGGCACCGCGACCGTGGCCTCGGCCAGGAGTGCCGCGATCTTGGGTCCGGCCGCGCGCGCCTCGGCCGACCAGCCGGCCCGCTCGCGGAGGTTGGTGAAGAGGGTCGTCCCGCCCGCCTCCCGGGCGGTCTCGAGGAACAGGGGCGCTTCTTGCGTGCAGCCGACCAGGAGCGGCTCGCCCGCGGCCGCGGCCTCGCGGAAGGCCGCGAGCTCGGCGCGGCAAAGCCGATCGAAGAGTTCGGGCGTCCCGGCTGCGCCCGCGGCGCGGGCGAGGGCCGCCGCATCGAGCGGGATCGTGCCTTCGCAGGTGCACAACAGGCAACGCCGGCCGGCCAGCCGCATGGAGGCTTCCTCGCGCGATCTCGATCCGCCCCGAGCCTCTACCAGAGCCCGGTGCGGGCGGGCTAGAATTGTTCTCAGAAAGCCTCGAAGGAAGCGGGATGAGCGAAAGGCGGGCGGTCCTCGAACTCGGCGTCGTGGTCGAGCGGCGGCGTGGTGTCACGCGCTGGGCGGAGTGGCTCTGGCGGCCGGTCGAGGTGGTGCCCGGTGCGCCCGCCGGCGAGGCCTGGCGGCTCTTGGTCGAAGACGAGGGCTGGGCGCGCTGGCTCGCCGGGACCTTGCCGCTCGAGCTGCACCACAAGGAGACCGCCGACTACCGCCTCGCGCTCTCGGCCACGCCGCCGCAGCTCTACGTCGTGCTCCGGCCGAACGAGGCGGACCCCGAGCGGCCTTGGCGGCCCTTCTTGATCACCGCCTCGCCGTTCGAAGCGCAGATCTACGCCGAGCCGGGCGACGCGCTGGTCGAGGCGGTGCCGATGCCGGAGCCGGTGGTCGCCTTCGTCCAGGAGTTCGTCGAGCGGCACCCGAACGACGAAGCGTTCCTGAAGCGCCGGCGCAAGGCGGCCGAGGCGGCCCCCGACGCGCCGAGCGAGTTCGAGGTCCTGGTCCCGGGCGGAGGGCGGTCGTGACCCGCGGGATCGAGGACGAAGTGGGCTCCTTCCTGGCGCGCTGGTCGCGGCGCAAGGCGGCGGCCCGGCGCGGCGCACCCGAGCCCGAGCCCCCTCCCCCGGTCCCGCGAGCGGCCGAGGAGGCAGCCGGTCCGAAGCCGGAGGAAGGCGAGCCGGCCGAGCTGCGGACGGCCCCGCAGCCGCGGGCCGAGAACGCGCTGCCGGAACTCGACCTCGCGAAGCTGCCGGATCCCGAGACGCTCGATGCCACGAGCGACTTCAGCGTCTTCATGCAGCCGGGCGTCCCGGCCGAGCTCAGGCGGCGGGCGCTGCGGCGCTTGTGGAAAGTGAACCCGATCATCTCCACCCCCGACTGCACGGACGACTACTACATCGTCCACGACTTCTCCGACGCGAGCACGGTGGTGGCCGACCTCAAGACCCTCTACCGGGTCGGCCGCGGGATGGTCGCGGCCATCGAGGAGGTCGCAGAAGAGCCCGAGGCCCCGGCCCCGGCCGAGCCGGCAGCCGTCACGGCCGGGTCGCCGGGTCCCGAGGGACCGACGTCCGGGCCGAGCGTGGCGTCGACCGACGGGGCCTTGTCCGTGGGAGCGCGCGGGGCGCCGGCCGAAGCCGGCGCGCTTCCCCCGGCCACCCTCTTGTCGGACGGTCGGAGCGGTTCTAGTCTGTGGGAAGTCGAGGGTCGGACGCGCGGGGGAGGCGGCGACCGCACCGGATGACGTCGATGAGGGAGCCAGACGAAGCGGCGGTGGCGGCGAGCGGCGAGACCGACGTCGATGCCCTGCGAGCCGCGACCTACCGTCTGCTCGCGCGTTTCTTGGCCGCCCCGCCCGACGCCGGAGCCCTCCTGGTGGCGAGCCGGCTTGGCGAGCCCGAGACGGAGCTCGGCCGTGCGCTTTCGCTGTTCGCCCGGATCGCGGCGGCGACGTTGCCGGCCCAAGCGGCCGAGGAATATCATGAGCTCTTCATCGGGGTCGGGCGCGGCGAGCTCGTACCTTACGGGTCGTTCTACCGAACCGGCTTCTTGAACGAGAAGCCGCTCGCCCTGTTGCGTGAGGACCTGGCCGAGCTCGGCATCGCCCGGGCCGCCGACAATCCCGAGCCGGAAGACCACATCGCGAGCCTGTGTGAGGTCATGGCCGGGCTGGCGGAGGGGCGGTTCGGCGAGACCGGCCTCGCCACGCAACAACGTTTTTTCGACCGGCATCTGGCACCCTGGGCGGGTCGGTTCTTCGCCGACCTCGAGGCGGCCCGAGCGGCGCGCCTCTACCAGCCACTGGGGACGGTCGGTCGGCTGTTCGTCGAGATCGAGCGGACCGGCTTCGCGCTCGCGGCTTGAGCGCGCGGCGGTCCGGAGGGTTCACGAGGTAGCGGAAGGAAGGCGGACGATGAGCGAGCAGCGGCAGGACAAAGGGCACGGGCGGCGCGACGTCCTCAAGCTCGCGAGCCTCGGCAGTGTTGCGGCGGCCGCCGTCACGATCGCCGGCAAGGGCGAGGCGAAGGCGGCCGAGGAGCCGGGCCGCGCCACCGGCTACCGCGAGACCGACCACGTCAAGCGCTACTACGCGACGGCCCGCTTCTGAGCGCGGCCGCGGACGAGACCCGGACGAGGAGGCCAGCACCATGCTGAAGAAAAGGAGCAACGGGTCGCCGGCGGCGGGCGCGTTCGGCCAGCTGCAGGCGGCGCTCGCGGGCGGCACGATCGATCGGCGCGGCTTCCTGCGCCGTTCCGGCCTCACCGCGGGCGGCCTCGCCGCCGCTGCCGCGTTGTCGACCGGGATGGTCACCCGGGCCGAAGCGCAGGTCCAGGCGGCCAAGGGCGAGGTCAAGCAGGTCAAGACGATCTGTACCCACTGCTCGGTGGGCTGCACGGTCGTGGCCGAGGTCCAGAACGGGGTCTGGGTCGGTCAGGAGCCCGGCTTCGACGGCCCGTTCAATCTGGGCGGCCACTGTGCGAAGGGCGCCTCGGTGCGCTGGTTGGCGCACGGTGAGCGTCGCCTCAAGTACCCGATGAAGCTCGTCGACGGGAAGTACACGCGGATCTCTTGGGACCAGGCGATCGCCGAGATCGGCGACAAGCTGCTCGAGATCCGCGACAAGTCGGGCCCGGACAGCGTCTACTGGCTCGGCTCGGCCAAGTTCAGCAACGAGCAGGCCTATCTGTTCCGCAAGCTGGCCGCGTTCTGGGGCACCAACAATTGTGACCACCAGGCGCGGATCTGCCATTCGTCGACGGTCGCGGGCGTGGCCAACACCTGGGGCTACGGCGCGATGACGAATTCCTACAACGACATCCAGAAGTCGAAGCTGATCTTTTTGATCGGCGGCAACCCGGCCGAGGCGCACCCGGTCTCGCTCCTGTTCCTGCTCCGCGCCAAGGAGCAGAACAACGCGCCGCTCATCGTGTGCGACCCGCGCTTCACCCGGACCGCGGCGCATGCCGACGAGTATGTGCGGTTCCGGCCCGGCACGGACGTCGCGCTGATCTGGGGCATCCTCTGGCACATCTTCGAGAACGGCTGGGAGGACAAGGAGTTCATCCGCAAGCGCGTGTGGGGCATGGAGCAGATCCGCGCCGAGGTGAAGCGCTGGACGCCCGAGGAGGTCGAGCGGGTGACCGGCGTGCCCGGCAGCCAGCTCCGCCGCGTCGCCATGTTGATGGCGAACAACCGGCCCGGCACGGTGATCTGGTGCATGGGCGGGACCCAGCACACGATCGGTAACAACAACGTCCGCGCCTACTCGATCCTCCAGCTCGCGCTGGGCAACATGGGGGTGTCCGGCGGCGGCACCAACATCTTCCGCGGCCACGACAATGTCCAAGGTGCGACCGACATGGGCGTCACCGTGGACAGCCTGCCCGCCTATTACGGGCTCGCCGACGCTTCGTGGAAGCACTGGGCGCGGGTCTGGGGCGTCGACTACAACTACCTGCTCGACCGGTTCGGCACGAAGGACGCCGGCGAGAAGGCGCGCAAGGCGCTCATGGAGAAGGCCGGGATCCCCGTCTCGCGCTGGTTCGACGGCGTGCTCGAGGCGAAGGAGAACATCGACCAGCCGGACAATGTCCGGGCGATGATCTTCTGGGGTCACGCGCCGAACTCGCAGACCCGTCTGCCCGACATGAAGCGGGCGATGGAGAAGCTCGACCTGCTCGTGATCATCGACCCGTACCCGACCGTGAGCGCCGTGCTGCACGATCGCAAGGACGGCGTCTACCTCCTGCCGGCGGCGAGCCAGTTCGAGGTGCGCGGCTCGGTGACCGCCTCGAACCGCTCGTTGCAATGGCGCGAGAAGGTGTTCGGGCCGTTCTTCGAGGCCAAGCCGGATCACGAGATCATCTATCTGTTCGCGAAGAAGTTCGGCTTCGCCGACCAGATGTTCAAGAACATCAAGGTCGAGAACAACGAGCCGAACGTCGAGGACGTTCTCCGCGAAATCAACCGGGGTGCCTGGTCGATCGGCTACACCGGTCAGTCGCCGGAGCGCCTTAAGCTGCACATGCAGTACCAGCACACCTTCGACAAGGTGACGCTGCGGGCGGTCGGTGGCCCGTGCCACGGGGATTATTACGGGCTGCCGTGGCCGTGCTGGGGCACTCCGGAGATGAAGCATCCCGGGACCGCCAACCTCTACGACACCTCGTTGCCGGTCGCGGAAGGCGGCGGCTGCTTCCGCGCGGCCTGGGGTGTCGAGCGCGACGGCCAGTCGCTCTTGGCCGAGGGGAGCTGGCCCAAGGGCTCGGAGATCGAGGACGGCTATCCCGAGTTCACGATGGAGCTGCTGCAGAAGCTCGGCTGGGACAAGGACCTGACCGATGCCGAGCGGGCGGTGATCGAACAGGTCGGCGGGCCCAAGGCGAATTGGCGGACCGACATCTCGGGTGGCATCATTCGGGTGGCGATCAAGCACGGCTGCATGCCGTTCGGCAACGCCAAGGCGCGGGCGGTGGTGTGGACCTTCCCCGACCCGGTGCCGGTACACCGCGAGCCGCTCTACGCGCCCGACCGCGAGCTCGTCGCCAAGTACCCGACCTACGCGGATCGCAAGCTCCATCGCCTGCCGGTCCTTTACAAGTCGATCCAGGACAAGGACTTCTCCAAAGACTACCCGATCATCCTCACCTCCGGACGGCTCGTCGAGTACGAGGGTGGCGGCGACGAGACCCGCTCGAACCCGTGGCTCGCCGAGCTGCAGCAGCACATGTTCGTCGAGATCAACCCGTTCGACGCGAACAGCCTCGGGGTGCGCGACGGCGCCTGGGTCTGGGTGGAGGGCCCGGAGAAGGGCAAGGTCAAAGTCAAGGCGATGGTCACCGAACGGGTCGGCCGCGGCGTGGCCTTCATGCCGTTCCACTTCGGCGGCTGGTTCCAGGGCAAGGATCTCCGGTCGAAGTACCCGGCCGGTAACGATCCCTACGTCCTCGGCGAATCGACCAACACGGCGCAAACCTACGGCTACGACTCGGTGACCCAGATCCAAGAGACCAAGACCACGCTCTGCCGGATCTGGGCGGCCTGAGGCGGGAGGCTTCGATCATGGCTCGGATGAAGTTCCTCTGCGACAGCGAGCGCTGCATCGAGTGCAACGCCTGCGTCACCGCCTGCAAAAACGAGCACGAGGTGCCGTGGGGCATCAACCGCCGGCGGGTCGTCACGCTCAACGACGGCAAGCCCGGCGAACGGTCGATCTCGGTCGCCTGCATGCACTGCTCGGATGCGCCGTGCATGGCAGTCTGCCCGGTCGACTGCTTCTACCAGACCGAGGAAGGCGTGGTCCTGCACAGCAAGGATCTGTGCATCGGCTGCGGCTACTGCTTCTACGCCTGCCCGTTCGGGGCGCCGCAGTTCCCGCAGGCCGGCAATTTCGGCTCGCGCGGCAAGATGGACAAGTGCACCTTCTGCGCGGGCGGGCCGGAGGAGGACCATTCGGACGCCGAGTTCCGCAAGTACGGGCGGAACCGGCTCGCCGAGGGCAAGCTGCCGATCTGCGCCGAGATGTGCTCGACCAAGGCGCTGTTGGCCGGCGACGGCGACACGATCGCCAACATCTACCGGGAGCGGATCGTGGCGCGCGGCTTCGGCTCGGGGGCCTGGGGCTGGGGCACCGCCTACCAGCAGAAGGGCGGCGCCTGAACGCCTCTTTCGGAGCTTCGCACGCGGCGGCCGGGGTCTCTCCCCGGCCGCTCGCACGTCGTGATGCGCCTCCACCCGCGGACGCCCCATGCTGACCGTGCTCCGCCTGCTCGTCTTGCTCCTGGTCGTGGCCGGAGGCTGGTGGCTCTACCAGTCTTGGGCGGCCGGGCGCATCGTCCCGCCCCCGACCAGCATCGCCTTGCCCGAAAAAGGGGCCTATCGTGGCCCCGTCCACACGCCGCTCGGGTCCGAGCGCTTCGAGCAGCTCCAAGAGCGTGCCCAGGGGATGAGGTACTGATGCGACGTTCGACCCTGTTCTCGGTGCCGCTTCTCCTCGTGACGTTGTTGGCTGTCACCCTGCTCTTCGGTGGCGCCCGCCCCGCCCCGGCGCAGCCCGCGGTGCCCGCGGAGCAGGCGGCACCGACCAACCTTTTGCCCGAGAGCAGCCGCTCCGACCTCTGGCGGGCCATCCGCCAAGGCGATCAGGGCTATGTGGCGGCGCCGAACATGCTGGGCGGCCAGCTCATCCAGTCCGAGGGGGAGGTTTGGCGCAGCCTCCGCCTCGGCCCCTACAAGCTCTGGGCCGGCTGGATCCTCCTCGGAATGCTCGGCCTCGTCGCCCTCTTCTTCGCGCTCCGCGGCCGCGTGCCGATCGAGGGCGGCCCCGCCGGGCGGACGATCGAACGTTTCAACGGCCTCGAGCGCTTCGCCCATTGGCTGACCGCGGTCACCTTCATCGTGCTCGCGCTCACCGGCCTCAACTTGATGTTCGGCCGAACGCTGATCCTGCCGCTCGTCGGCAAGGAAACTTTCGCCCTGCTGACCCAGTGGGGGAAGCTGCTGCACAATTACCTCGCCTTCGGCTTCATGGTCGCTATCGCGTTGATGTTCGTGCTCTGGGTCTGGTACAATATTCCCAATCGCTACGACGTCGTTTGGATCCTGAAAGGTGGTGGACTGTTCGGCGGCGCGCATCCACCGGCCAAGCGGTTCAACGCCGGACAGAAGTTCATCTTCTGGTCGGTGATTCTGCTCGGGACGAGCCTGAGCCTGTCCGGGCTGCAGCTGCTCTTCCCCTTCACCTTCTCCTTCTTCGATTCGACGTTCGCCTTCCTCAACAACTGGGTGGGAACGTCGCTGCCCACGGGGCTGTCCCCGATGGCCGAGCAGCAGCTCGCCACGCTCTGGCACGGCTTCGTGAGCGTGATCCTGATCGCGATCATCATCGGCCACATCTACATCGGCTCGATCGGCATGGAGGGAGCCTTCGCGGCGATGGGCTCGGGCCGGGTCGACTACAACTGGGCCCGCCAGCATCACGATCTGTGGGTCGAGGAGCTCGAGCGGCGGGCACCCGCGCCGGCCGAATGACCCACCGGGAACGGTGCTCGTGCGGGCCGTCCTCGCCCTCCTCGCCTCGGCATTCCTGGCCGCGGCGCCGGCCCTTGCGACCGAGCTCGTCGGCCACGGGGGCGCGGTCCGAGCGTTGGCCGCGAGCGCCGACGGACGCCTCCTGCTCTCGGGGTCGTTCGACACGAGCTTGATCGTCTGGCGTGCCGACGAACGAGCCCCGCTCCATCGGCTGCTCGGCCACGAAGCCGCGGTCAACGCCCTGGCCCTCGCCCCGGACGCCCGCAAGGCGGTCTCGGGCGGGGAAGACGGTCTGCTCGTGGCCTGGGACGTCGTGGCCGGCGTGCCCCGCTGGCGGCTCGCGCTCGAATCCAAGGTCCTCGCGGTCGCGCTCGAACCGCGCCGAGGTCTCGCAGCGGTCGGCACCGGCGACGGGCGGGTGCGGCTCGTCGGGCTCGAGGACGGCACGATCCGCGGGACCGCGGGCCTCGAGGGCTCGCGGCCGACGGCGCTCCTGTTCGTGGACGACGGCTCCTTGCTGGTCGCCACCCACGAGGGAGCCGTGTGGGCGGTCGACGCGGAGCACGGCACCGCGAGCGAGCGACTCTCGGGCAGCGGTTTCGCGATCACCGGGCTCGTCCGGATCGATGCCGATCGGCTCGCCGCCGCCTCGATCGACGGGATGGTCCGGCTCCGGCGGCTTCCCGACTTGGCGCTCCTCGGCGAGCTCGCCGGACACGAGGCGCCGATCTCGGCGCTCGCCGCCCAGCCGGGCGGCGCCCGGCTCGCGAGCGGCGACATCCGGGGCCGGATCGTGATCTGGTTCCTGCCCGACGGTCGGGCCGAACGGGTCCTGGAGCCGCACCGCGGGCCGGTCTGGGACCTCGCCTTCCTCGGGACGCCGCCCGCCCTCTGGTCGGCCGGGAACGATTCCATCGTCCGTCGCTGGAGCGAGGGCGACCCGCCCCCGGAGCCGGTCGGTACCGCCGACTCCGCGCGAAACCTGGCGGCGGCCACCGCGCCCGCCGGCGAGGGCGAGCGCGGCGCCAAGCTCTTCCGCGCTTGCGTGGCCTGCCACACCGTGACCGCCGACGGCGGCAATCGCGCCGGCCCGACGCTCTATCGCTTGTTCGGTCGCCCGGCCGGCTCGGTCCCCGGCTATCCCTACTCCGAGTCCCTCGCGAAGAGCGGGATCGTCTGGTCGGAGGAGACGGTCGACCGGCTGTTCGCCCTCGGGCCCGAGACCTTCACACCGGGCTCCAAGATGCCGCTGCAACGGATGCCCGATCCCGCCGACAGGGCGGCGCTGATCGCTTACCTCAAGCGGGTCACGACGCCCCGCGAACCGACCACGGAGAAGGGCGGATGAAGCCGTTCCTCGCCGCGCTCGTCGTCGCCGCCGCGCTCGGCTACGCGGCCCATTGGTACCTCACGACCCAGCTCGGCTGGACGTCGGCGGCGCGCTTCGCCGACCAGCAGAGCGTTCGGCTCGACCCGGCCGCGGCGACCCGGGCAGGTTTCTGACCCGGCGGCCGCCCCCGGCATCGCTCCGTCGATCAGCGCAGGAGTGCGCGCAACAGGGCGTCCAGGCGCTGGCGGCCGGCGGCGGTCGCGACGAGGCGGTCCGGCGCCGGCTCGAGCAGTCCTGCCGCCACGGCCCGGACGCGCGCCGCCTCGTCGACCACCTCCCGCCAGGCTGCGCCGGCCAGCGCCTCGAGCCGCGCGACCGGTACGCCCTCGACCAGACGCAGGCCCATGATCAACGCCTCGATCGCCTGCTCGCCCGGCGCCACGGGTTCCTCGGCCTCGAGCCCGTGCCCGCCCGTCTCGACCGCGGCGAGCCAGCGCTCGGGGGCGCGCAGGTTGCGCGTCGCGCGTCGCGCACCGTCGGTCACTACACGGCCGTGCGCGCCCGGCCCGATCCCGACATACTCGCCGTAGCGCCAATAGACCAGATTGTGCCGGCTCTCCTCGCCGGGGCGAGCGTGGTTCGAAATCTCGTAGGCGGGCAACCCCACCGCTGCGCACCGCTCCTGGGTCCGCTCGAAGAGTTCGGCCTGCGTCTCCTCGTCCGGCACCACGAGCCGACCGGCTCGAGCCTCGGCGAAGAAGCGCGTGCCGGGCTCCAGGGTCAGCTGGTAAAGGGACAGATGCCCCGGGCCGAGGGCGAGGGCCCGCGCGAGCTCCGCCTCCCAGGCGGCCACGCTCTGACCGGGGCGGGCGTAGATGAGGTCGAAGGAGACGCGCGGGAAGACCGAGAAGGCGATTTCCAAAGCGGCAAGCGCTTCCGCGACGGAATGCTCGCGCCCCAAGAACCGCAGCGCCGGATCGTCGAGCGCCTGGACGCCGATCGAGACGCGGTTCACCCCGGCCGCGCGGTAGCCGCGGAACCGGCCCGCCTCGACCGAAGTCGGGTTGGCCTCGAGCGTGACCTCGAGGTCGGGGTCGGCCGGCCAGGCGGCGACCGCCCGCTCGATCACCGCCGCGACCGTCTCCGGCTCCATGAGCGAGGGCGTGCCGCCACCGAAGAAGATCGAGACGAGTCGGCGCGGCCCGAGCCGGCCGATCCAGTGGTCCAGCTCTGCCGAAAGCGCACGACGCCAGCGTGCCTGGTCGACCTCTTCCCGCACGTGGCTGTTGAAGTCGCAATAGGGGCATTTGGCGCGGCAGAAAGGCCAGTGGACGTAGAGGGCGAGCGGCGCGGCCATGGCCTGCAGATGGGAGCGAGGAGGCCCTCGGGAAAGCGGGCGAGGGGCCGCGGCCGCCTGCGCCGAACCGAGCGGCGCACGCTGCATGACTCCTGGCGCGGTTCGTGCTACCATTTCGCGATAAGAGCCAGGGGCGAGCTACCTGAAGTTGGCAGTTCGGCCGGGCTCGCAACGGGGGATGTCGACCCGTGGTCGCGGTCCGGATCGCGTGGCCGGCGGGCGGGTCCCGGAAAGGAGGGAGGCCGGACAGCGACCCGATCCGGCTGGAGAGGAGCTCGTGCGACGGCTTCTGATCGCTCTCGGCATCGTCGGTATCCTCGGCGCGGGCACGGCGCGCGGCGAGGGGATACGGCACCCGCCCCCGGGCGCGCCCGACCCCTACCGGTCGATGATGCGGCCGGACGGCGGCGGCCCCTGCTGCAACGGCCGCGACTGCGGCATCGCCCAACGTTGCGCGGTGCACGGCGCCGAGGCCGGCTATCTCGAGGGCGGCCGCTGCTGGCCCTTGCCGCCGGACCGCTACGTGCCGCCGCCGGTGGAACTGGCCCGGACGACCGACCTGCACGTCTGCCGAGCGCCCGCGCGGACCACCGACGGCCGCTTGATCGGCGTGCTGATCCACTGCTGGACCGACAGCTTCGGCTCCTGAGGCGCGAGACGGCGCCTCCAGGGGTTCGCGGGGCGGCTCAGGGCTCCTCGAGGATGGCCACCGCCCGGCACCAGCCGGCCGAGCCACCCGCCACCTTGACCGGGAAGCAGCAGACCCGGAACCCCGCGGGTGGCAGGGTTTCGAGGTTGGCGAGTTTCTCGAGGTGGCAATAGCCGATCTCGCGGCCCGCCTTGTGACCTTCCCAAACGAGCCGGGGATCGCCGGTCTCGAGGAAGCGGCGGCGGGTGTGGGAAAAGGGCGCGTCCCAGCTCCAGGCATCGGTGCCCGTCACCCGCACGCCACGCTCGAGCAGAAAGAGCGTCGCCTCGCGGCCCATCCCGCAGCCGGCGTCCACATAGTCGTCCGCTCCATAGCGGCTGCCCGCTCGGGTGTTGACGAGCACGATGTCGAGCGGGCGGAGCTCGTGGCCGATCCGCGCGAGCTCGGCCTCGACCTCGGCCGCCGAGACCACGTGGCCGTCCGGCAGATGGCGGAAATCGAGCTTGACGCCCGGGGCGAAGCACCATTCGAGCGGCACCTGGTCGATCGTCATGGCCGGCCGGCCACCCTCGAGCAGCGCCCGGTCCATGGTCGAGGCGAAGTGCCAAGGCGCGTCGAGGTGGGTCCCGGCATGCGTCGTCATGGTAACGTGCTCGATCGCCCACCCCTCCCCGTCGGGGAGCTGTTCGGGCGCGAGGCCCGGGAAGAACCGGCAGACCTCGGCCGCGGTCGCGCGGTGGTCGCGGTAGGTGATCTCCGGCCGGTAGCCCGGCGGGTCCGAGGCGATGCCCGCGCGCAGCGGGACCGAAAGATCGACGAGACGAACGGCCATGGCGGAGCTCCCTCGCAGGAACGGTCACGGCCGAAGCCCGCTCGCACGGCCGGGGCCCGCTTGCAAGCGCGCCGGCCGGCTCGCAAGAAAGGGGCATCGACGCTCCGGGGAGGCATCGCATGACCACGCGCCGCAGGCTCCTGCGCTCGCTCGCCGCGGTTCCGGCGGCGGTCCTGACCCTCGCTCCACCCGCGGCCCGCGGCCAGCCGCAGCGGCTCCGGGTCACCGTCGCGGCCGGCCACCCGCCCGTCTTCCTCTGGGTCAAGCTCCTGGACGAATTCTTCATCCCCGAGGTCGACCGGCGCCTGAAGGAAGCCGGCGTGCCGCTCACGATCGAGTGGAACCGCGCCTATGGCGGCACGCTCGCCAAGCTCGGCTCCGAGCTCGACACGATGCGCGACGGCATTTCCGACGCGGGGTTCGTCTCCACCGTGTTCGAGGCGGCCAAGATGCCCTTGCAGAACGTCTCCTACGTCTGCCCCTTCGGGGTCGAGGACGTGTTCCTCTTGGCCTCGATCGTCGAGCGGCTGCAGGAGAGCATCAAGGGCATGGGCGAGGCCTGGACTCGGCACGGCCTCGTCTATCTGGGCGGCGCGGCGCTCGACACCTATCACGTCTGGTCCAAAAAGCCGATCCGGGGTCTGGCCGACCTCAAGGGCCTCAAACTTTCGGCCCCCGGGCCTTCGGCCAATTGGATCAAAGAAACCGGGGCGGTCGCGGTCGCCGGCACGCTCACGACCTACTACAACGACATCCAGACCGGCGTGTCGGACGGTGCGCTGACCTTCGCTACGGGTGCTGCCGCCGCCAAGCTCCACGAGGTCGCCCCGTACATCTGCAAGGTCGGCTTCGGGGCGATGTTCGGCGGGGCGGTCGCGATCGGCCGGCGCACGCTCGACAAGATGCCGGAAGCCGCGCGCGCCGTCGTGCTCGCGGTCGGCCGCGATTGGACCCGCGCCTATGCCGAGGCGCAGACCGCGCTCGCCGAGCGGCGGATGGCCGAGATGCTCGCGGCCGGCGCGCAGGTGATCGAGCTCGATGCGGCCGAACGGCGCCGCTGGGCGGAGACCATCCCGAACGTCGCCAAAGGCTGGGCCAAGGACCTCGACGCCAAGGGCCTGCCCGGCACGACCGTGCTCGAAGCCTACATGCGGGCCCAGCGCGAAGCGGGCGTGCCGATCCTGCGCGACTGGTCGGCGGCGTGAGGGCGGCTTTCGGAGTCGCCGGCCGGGAGGCGAGCCGGCTCGACCGGGTCCTGGCCGCGGCGAGCGGCGGGGCGGCTGCTGTGGGCTCGCTCCTCGTGCTCGCCCTGGTGGTCCTGGTCGATGCCGACATTCTGGGTCGCGAGCTCTTCGCTGCCCCGGTCCGGGGCGTGAGCGAGCTCTTGGCGCTCGCGATCGTGGCGATCCTGTTCCTCCAGCTCCCCGAGACGTTGCGGGCCGGACGCCTCGCCCGCTCCGAGCTCCTTTTGGATCGGCTGCGAGCGGCCCGACCGCGGCTCGCCCACGCCCTCGAGGCGGCGATCCACGCGATCGGCGCCGCCCTCTTCCTGCTCCTCGCGATCGCCGTCGTCCCGGCCTTGGCCGAGGCTTGGCGCGAGGGGCTCTATGTCGGGGCCGCGGGCGACTTCACCGCGCCGCTCTGGCCGGTTCGGCTCGTCGTGGTGGCCGGCGCCGGGCTCACCGCCCTCCTCTTCGCGCGGATCGCCGGGCGCGAGCTCGGCCGAGCTTTCGGGAGCCACTCCTGAGCCCGGTCGAGATCGGCCTTCTCGCCCTTCTTCTCCTCCTGCTCCTGATCTGGGCCGGGCTGCACGTCGCGACCGCACTCCTGCTCGCGGGCCTCGGCGGGGTCTGGGCGATCCGCGGCGAGTTCGAGGTCGCCACGAGCCTGCTCGTGCGGGCCGCCTCGGACGCGATCGCCGATCATCTCTTCGCCGTCGTGCCGCTCTTCGTGCTGATGGGCCAGCTCGTCGCCGCGGCCGACATCGGCCGCGATTGTTACGTCGCGACCGAGCGGCTGTTCCGCCGGCTCGCGGGTGGGCTCGGGGTCGCCACGGTCGCGGCCAATGCGGTGTTCGCCGCGGTGACCGGCATCTCGATCGCCTCGGCCGCGGTCTTCACGCGGGTGGCCGTGCCCGAAATGCTGGCCATGGGCTACCGGCCGGCCTTCGCGGTAGGCGTGGTCGCCGGCTCCTCGATCCTCGGCATGCTGATCCCGCCCTCCCTCCTCATGATCGTCTACGCCTTCCTGGCCGAACAGTCGGTGCGGGCGATGTTCCTGGCCGGGATCGTCCCCGGCCTGCTCATGGCCCTCACGTTTTCGGCCGGGATCCTCGTCGTGGCACGCTTCGCACCGGGCCTCGTCCAGGAGCCCTGCGAGCCGGCGCCGATCGAAAATGCGGCCGAGCCCGGCTCCACCTTGCGCCTCCTGGCCCCCGTCCTCCTCCTCGTCTTTCTGGTCCTGGGCGGGATCTACGGCGGCTTCTTCACCGCCACCGAAGGGGGTGCGGTGGGGGCCACGGGAGCGCTCGCGCTCGCGCTGGCCCGCCGCCGGCTCGATCTCGGCCGGCTCCGGCGGGTGCTGGTCGAGACCGGCCAGGTGACCGCCTCGGTGCTCGTCTTGATCGTCGCGGCGAGCCTCTATGCGCGGATGTTGGCCCTCGCCGGCCTGCCCGATCTCGCGGTGCGCTGGCTCGGTGCGGCCGGGCTCGGGCCCGAGGGGTTCCTGGCCGGTCACCTGCTGCTCGTGCTGCTCTTGGGCACGATCCTCGATTCGACCTCGATCCTGCTCGTGACCGTACCCTTGGCCTTGCCGATCGCCCAGGCGCTCGGCTTCGATCTCGTCTGGTTCGGGATCGTCACGATCGTCGCGGTCGAGATCGGCCTCTTGACCCCGCCCTTCGGCCTCTCGGTCTACGTGGTCACCGGCACGCTCGCCGATCCGCGGGTGAGCCTTTGGACGACCTTCGCCGGCGCCGCACCCTTCGCGCTCGCCATGGCGCTCGTGCTCGGGCTCTTGATCGCCTTTCCAGAGCTCGTGCTGCTGCCGCTCTGACGGCCGGCCTCGCCCCTGCCCTGCTTCCGCTCCGCTTGCCCGGGCGCCCGGACCGCGCCATCGCTCGGACGACAGGCCGGGGAGGCGGAGATGGTGGCGCTCGACCAGGTCGCGACGCTCCACGAGCTCGTCCAGCTCGCCCGAAAACGCCTCGCCCGGGGCGCTTGGGACTATCTCGTGGGCGGAAGCGAGACCGAGACCACCCTCGCCCGCAACCGTCTCGCGATCGACCGGCTCGCGCTCCGGCCGCGGGTGTGCGTCGATGTCCGCCGGGTCGACCCTTCGACGGAGCTTTTCGGCCGGCGCATCCGCCTCCCGGTGTTTCTGGCCCCGATCGGCTCGCTCGAGACCTTTCATCCGTCGGGCGGTGCCGGCGCCGCTCTGGCCGCGGCACGCTTCGGGGTGCCGTCGATGCTCTCCTCGGTCTGCGCGCCGGGGCTCGAGGCCGTGGCCGAGGCCGCCCCCGAGGCGTTGCGGATCTTCCAGCTCTACGTGCGCGGCGAGGAGGGCTGGATCGACGAGGTCGTGGCGCGGGCCGAGGCGGCGGGCTACGCGGCCTTCGCGATCACCGTGGACACCGCCTGGTATTCGCGCCGCGAGCGCGACCTTCTGAACCGCTTCGAAAAGCCCTGGCGGCAGAACGTGGGCGGCAGCGACTTCCAAAGAGGCTTCGATTGGAAGGCGGTCGCGCGGTTCGTGGCGCGCCACCGCATCCCTCTGATCCTCAAGGGCATCACGACGGTCGAGGATGCCCGGATCGCGCTCGACCACGGCGTTGCGGGGATCGTCGTCTCGAACCATGGCGGCCGCCAGCTCGACCACGTCCAAGGCACGCTCGAGGTGCTCCCGGAGATCGTCGAGGCCGTGGGCGACCGTTGCCTCGTCCTGGTCGACGGCGGTTTCTGTCGTGGGACGGACGTCCTCAAGGCGATCGCCCTCGGCGCGAAGGCCGTGGGGCTCGGCCGCATGCTCGCGGTCGGCATGGCCGCGGGCGGCCCCGAGGGGGTCGTCAAGATGCTGGAGCTGCTCGAGGACGAGATCGCGATCGCGCTCGGCCTCCTGGGTGCTACGCGGCTCGAGGATCTGGGGCCGCAGCACCTGACCCGGGCAGAACCCGTCCGCCCGCCGGGCTTCTGGTCGGCCTTCCCGCTCGTGGCCGAAGGCTATTGACCGGAACGCGCCTACGGCCGAGTTCGAAGCCGATCGGGGAGGAGGGAGAAGCAATGAGCGCCGTCACACCATACGCCCGAGGCCACGAGGATCTCCCCCCGTTGGCCTCGCGCTACGTCGATGTCGAAAGCCTGCCCTGGCAGCCGACCCGGTTTCCCGGGATCGAGATCAAGGTCCTCTTGAAGGACGAAGAAAGCGGGCTCTCGACCGCGCTCTTCCGTTGGGCACCGGGAGCGAGGTTGCCGCTCCACGAGCACGTGGAAATCGAGCAGAGCTTCGTCCTCGAAGGCTCGTTCCGGGACGATCAGGGCGTTTGCCGCAAAGGCGATTATGTCTGGCGGCCGGCCGGCAGCCGGCACGAAGCTTGGTCGGAGGAGGGCTGCCTTCTCCTCGCCTTCTTCTTGAAGCCGAACCGGTTCCTGGACGTGGAGTCGAACCCGTGAGCCGGCCCGAGATCCGCCGTTTCAACCACACGAGCTTCACGGTCGCCAAGCTGGACGCGAGCGTGCGGTTCTTCACCGAGGTTTTGGGCTTCACGCTACGCGACAGGAGCCCGCGCGATCCGCTGCTCATCGGCGCGGTCACGGGCCTCGGCCACGCGGATGTCGAGATCGCCTATCTCGACGGCTACGGCCACACGCTCGAGCTCATCGAATACCGCACGCCCACGGACCACGGGCGGGCGCGCTATCGCCCCTGCGATGCCGGCGCGGCGCACATCGCCCTCGACGTGGCCGACCTCGACCGGCTGTTGGCCGAGGTCGAGGCGGCGGGCTTTCACCGGATGGGCGAGGTGATCACCGTGCCGGGCGGGCCGAACAAGGGCCGCCGCGCGGTCTACACCCGCTTCGCCGACGGCATCATCCTGGAGCTCATCGAGACGCCTGGCTGATCATCCGGCGGTGGGCTCGGGCGGTGGCAGGTCGCGGATCGCCGCCTCGAGTGCGTCGGTCACGCCGGCCATGAATTGGTAGTCGAGCGTTTCCGGCCTGTCGGTCGGTCGGTGGTAGTTCGGGTTGCGCAGAAAAGCCGTGTCGGTGACCATGACGGCCGGCCAGCCGCGGTCCCAGAAGGAGGCGTGGTCGGAGAGGCGAGCGATCGGAAGAAGCCAGCCGCGCAAGGGCACGATCAGGCTTTCGACCGGCACGGTGCCGGCAGCCTTCATCCCGGCCACGAGCCGCTCGGTGAAGTTCTGCGAAGCCCGATCGCCGATCACGCCGATGAAGTCGCCGGTCGCGGGGTAGCCGCGCCCCCGCAGGACCGCGGGATAGGGCTGAACCGGCGCGGTGAAGCCCACCATCTCGAGGACGATCGCCCCGGCGCACCGCTCGCCGCGGCGGCGCATCTCGCGGCAGAAGCGCCGACTTCCCTGCCAGGGTGTGCCGAAGGCGGGCGGCTCTTCCATCGTGAAGGCCACGAAACGGAGCGGCAGGGGGCAGTCGGCGAGCCGACGCGCGAGCTCGAGCATCACCGCCACGGCCGAAGCGTTGTCGTCCGCCCCGGGCGTGCCGGCGACGCTGTCGTAATGGGCGCCCAGGAGATACCAGTGCGTCGCGGCGCGGCTCGAAGGCGGCACGCCCACGAGATTGGCGACCTCGTGGCCGAAGAAGCGGTAGGGTCGACGCTCGACGAGCAGTCCGGCGGCTTCGAATGCGCCCGCCACGTGCGCCTCGGCACGGGCGAGGGAGTGGCCGAGCCACGGCGTGCGGGGTCCGATCTCGCCCGCGAGGACCGCGACGTCGTGGCGCAGGCGGTCGATGGTCTCGGCCTCGGCCCCGCTCACTCGGCGGCGAGCCCACCCCAAAGATCGGCGAGGGCCGTGCCCGTCGGGAACGGGTCGTCGGGGTCGAGGCCGAGCTGCTCGAGCGAATAGAGCCAGGCGCGGCCCGCGAGCCGCGGCAGGACCGCCGGCCGGCCGGCGACCTCCGTGGTCCCGACGAGCTCGGCCTCGAAGCGGGTGCCGATCGTCGAGTGGAAGAGGCGCGTCTCCCCGGGCCGGATCCGGCCCCGCGTCCATTCGAGCGCGAGGCGGGCGGCCGAACCCGTGCCGCACGGGCTGCGATCGAGCCGGCCGGGCAGGAGCACCGTGGCGTTGCGCGGCCCCTCGGGCCCCTCCCCGCACCACATGAGATAGGCGATGCCGGCGATCGCCGGGCGCTCGGGATGGACGGGTCGCCATCGTCGCTGCGCGGCCTCGAGGATCCGCACCCCCGTCTCGGCGAGCCTCCGGGCCTGGCCGGGCTCGATCGAAAGGCCGAGCGGGGCCGGATCGACGAGCGCGTAGAACACCCCACCGAAAGCGATCGCGAGGTCGATGCGGCCCACCCCCTCGACCTCGAGGGTGAGCCCCTCGGCCTCGACGAAGGAGGCCGGCATGTCGAGGCTCACCCGCCTGGCCCGCCCGTCGGCGCAGGCGACCCGGGCGGGCACGAGGCCGGCTGCGGTGTCGAGCGTGACGACCGTCTCGGGTTCGCGCATCGGCACCATGCCGAGCTCGAGGAGCGCCGTGGCGGTACAGATCGCGTTCGAGCCGGACATGGCGTGCGCCTGGTCGGGCTGCAGGATGACGAAGCCGGCATCCGCCCCGCTCTCGCAAGGGGGCAGCAGCAGGTTGGTCGACATGGCGGGCCAGCCGCGCGGTTCGCGGGTGAGGAAGCGGCGCAGACGATTGCCTTCGGCGCTCTCGTTGAGCCAGGCGAGGCGCTCCTGCATGGTCCGCCCGGGAGGCGGCAGGAGTCCGCCCACGACGATCCGGCCGATCTCGCCCTCGGCATGGACCCCGACGAGCGTGAGCGTGCGGCTCCAGCGCATCCTCCCCTCCCCTGCTTGCCCGGGTCCCGCCCCGTTCCTATACCCGGGAGCGCCGCCCCCGAAGCCTTTTGCCACCGGAGCCCATGCCGCGCATCACGCTCGCCACGGTGGTGAAGCTCGTGGTCGCCTCGATCCTCGTGGGCGCCGTGATGGCCTATCTCGACGTCCAGCCGCTCGAGGTCTGGCGCTGGCTCGCCGACAAGGTCGGCGACGTCGCGGCCAACATTCGCCACTATGCGAGCCGAGCGGTGACCTACCTCCTCCTGGGTGCCGTCGTGGTCGTTCCGATCTGGCTCGTCTTCTATTTGTGGCGGGCGCTCCGGGGGAAGGGTTGAGCCGGCCGGCTCGTTCCTGTCGAGGCGGGCGCTCAGCGGCCGCCGAAGGTGCGTGAGACCCAATCGAGGATCAAGGCGAGCCCGTTCTCCTGCGAGGGCACCGGCGGCTCGCTCGGCGTCGGCGCCACGCGGGCGAGGGCCGGCCCGCGCGGCGCGGTCGGCGGTACCGCGCGGAGCACCTCGCGGGCGATCTGGGCCGGCAGGCTGCCGCCCGTGACCCCCCGCATCGGCCGGCCGTCGTCGTTGCCGACCCACACACCGACCACGAGCTCGCCCGCCGCCCCGACGAACCAAGCGTCGCGGAAGCCTTGGCTCGTCCCGGTCTTCCCCGTCACCACGCGGTCGGGCAGCCGCGCCGCGCGGCCCGTCCCGCGCTCGACCACCGCGCGGAGGAGCTGCTGCATGGTGGTGGCGGTCGAAGGGTCGATCACCCGGCGGCTGCTCGACGCGAAGCGGTAGAGGATGCGGCCGCGATCGTCCTTCACCTCGCGCACGGCGTGCACGGTCGGCCGGATCCCGCCGGTGGCGAAGGGCAGATAGGCGGAGGTCAGCTCCAAGAGGCTCACCTCGGCGGTGCCGAGGGCAAGCGAGGGCACGGCCGGCAGGGGCGCCGCGATGCCGAGGCGACGTGCGGTCGCGACCACCGCCTCGGGGCCGACGTTCTGAACGAGGCGGACCGCCGCGGTGTTGAGGGAGAGGGCGAAGGCGTCGGCCAGGCTCACCCGGCCCCGGTAACGCCCGTCGATGTTCTCCGGTCGCCAATCGCCGACCACGATCGGCCGGTCCTCGATCGGGCTCTCGGGCGCCCAGCCCTTCTCGAGGGCGGCCAAATAGAGGAACGGCTTGAAGGCCGAGCCCGGCTGTCGGCGAGCGTTCGTGGCCCGGTCGAGCCGGCTCGCCCGGTAGCTCTCGCCGCCGACCAGCGCGCGCACCGCCCCGGTCGTATCCAGCACGACGACGGCCCCCTCCTCGACCCCCCGCTCGGCCCCCACACCAGCGAGCACACTCCGCAGCGCCTGCTCGGCCGCGAGTTGGAGCCGGCGGTCCAGGGTCGTCCGCACGACGAGGTCGCGACCGTGTTTGCCCAGATGCTCGGTCAGATCGTCCAGCACCCAATCGAGGAAGTGGCCGGCGAGATCGGTCTTGGTCTCGGGCGCGAGCCCGGCCGGTCGGGCTCGCGCCGCAAGCGCCTGCTCGCGCGGGACCCAGCCGAGCTCCACCATCCGTGCGAGCACGACCGCCGCTCGCTCGCGGGCGCGCTCGAGGTCGCGGGTCGGCGCCAAGGCCGACGGTGCCTTGAGGAGGCCCGCGAGCATGGCCGCCTCGGCGAGCGTCACCTCTTTGGCCGACTTGCCGAAATAGCGGCGGGCCGCGGCCTCCACCCCGTAAGCGCCGGCGCCGAGATAGACCCGGTTGAGGTAGAGGGTGAGGATCTCGTTCTTGGAGAGCCGCGCCTCGAGCCAGAGTGCGAGGGTCAGCTCCTGGAGCTTGCGCCGGAGGCTGCGCTCGGGGGTGAGGAACAGGTTCTTGGCGAGCTGCTGGGTGATGGTCGAGCCGCCGGCCACGACGTCGCCCGCGCGCAGGTTCTGCCAGGCGGCCCGGAGAAGGCCGCGCGGGTCGATCCCAACATGCTCGTAGAAGCGATGATCCTCGATCGCCAGCACGGCCTTCACCAGATGCGGGGCCACCTGGTCGAGCGGGAGGAAGCGGGCGCCCTCGGCCGCGCGCTCGGCGAGCGGGGTGTCGTCGGCGGCGAGGACGGTCACGGTGCGCTGCTCGGCATCGGCGAAGAGCGCGTCCGTGTCGGGCAATTCGGGTGCGAGGAGGAGGAAGAGCGCCGCCCAGGCAAGGAGGAAGAGAACGAGCAGGCTCGGCAGCGCCCCGATCAGGCGCCGGAAGAGGTTGCGTGGGCGGGGTTCGGTGCGGCTGGCCATCCGGGGCGGTGCCCCGCCTTGCAGGTCCTGCACCGGTTCATACCTTAGCGCGGAGCGGTCCCGCAAATCCTCCGAGTGCGATGCCCACGGCCCTTCTTCTCCCCGATCCCACCGACCCCGCGCTCACCCAGCCCGTGGTCGGGCTCGACCAGGAGGGTCGGCGGGTCGAGGCGCGGATCGTGCACGAACGGCCGCTCACGATCTTCTTGAACGGCCGCGAGATCGTCACGGTCATGACGATCGGCGACCATCCCGAGGAGCTCGCGATCGGCTATCTCTTGAACCAGAACATGCTCCGCGCCGACGACGTGGTCACCGCCGTCGAGCACGACCCGGATCTCGCGGTCGTCGTGGTCCGCACCGGCCGCGAGACCGATTTCGAGCAGAAGCTGCAGAAGAAGATCCGTACCTCCGGCTGTGCCCAAGGCACGGTGTTCGGCGATCTCATGGAGCGGTTCGACCAGGTGCGTCTGCCGGCCGACGCGATCCTCAAGACCTCCTGGCTCTACACGCTCACCAAGACGATCAACACCACGCCCTCGCTCTATCTCGAAGCCGGCGCGATCCACGGCTGCGTTCTCTGTCGAGAGGACCGGATCCTCCTCTACATGGAGGACGTCGGGCGGCACAACGCGGTCGACAAGATCGCGGGCTTCATGTGGAAACACGGGATCACCCCGCACGACAAGATCTTCTACACGACCGGAAGGCTCACCTCCGAGATGGTGATCAAGACCGTGCAGATGGGGATTCCCATCCTGATCTCGCGCTCGGGTTTCACCGCCTGGGGCGTCGAACTCGCCCGCAAGGCCGGGCTCACCCTGATCGGCCGGGCGCGCGGCCGGCGCTTCCTGGCTCTCTCGGGGGTGGAGCGGATCGTGTTCGACGCCGACCCGCGCCACGTCGAGGAGGAGGATCCCCGTTTCCGCCGCAAGGGAGCGCGCGATGAAGGCGACCTCTGAGCTCGCCGCCCTCGACCCCGCCGAGCTCTACGAGCGCGATTTCTACGCCTGGACCCGCCACCAGGCGCGCGCACTCTCGCGTCTTCGTGGTGTGCCCGGGAACCTCGGCCTCGATCCCGCCCATTTGGCGGAGGAGGTTCGCGACTTGGGGAACGAGCAGCGTTACGCGGTCGAGAGCCAGCTGGAGCGACTGATCGAACATCTTCTGAAGCTCGAATATTCCGAGCGCGCCGAACCGCGGCGGGTTTGGGCCCGGTCGGTGGACGATGCGCGGTACGAGATCGAGCGCCGCCTGACTCCCACGCTGCGACGCGCCGTGGCCCGCCGACTCGCCACGCTCTACGCCCACGCACGTCGACAGGCGCGCCGAGCTCTGCTCGACCACCCGGAGCCCGAGGCGGCCGCGGCCATCCCCGAGACTTGTCCCTGGACGTTGGATCAACTCCTCGCCGAGGACTGGTACCCCACCAATCGCCACGGCTTGCCCGCGCCGGAGCTGCCGTGAGGCCGCCGGTTGCGGGCGTGATCCTCGCGGGTGGCCTCGCCCGGCGGATGGGCGGCGGCGACAAATGCCTCTTGCCGCTCGGCACGGGCACGTTGTTGGACGCCGTGATCGCCCGGATCCGTCCGCAAGTCGGAGCGCTCGTCCTCAACGCCAACGGCGAACCGGCGCGCTTCGCCCGCTTCGGCCTCGAGGTCGTACCCGACCCCGTCCCGGGGTTCGTGGGGCCGCTCGCGGGCGTGCTCGCCGGGATGGAAGCGGCAGCACGCCGGAGCCCACCCCTCCCCTGGGTCGTGAGCGTCGCCGCCGACACGCCCTTCTTCCCCACCGATCTCGTCACCCGTTTGCTGGAGGCGGTGGAACGCGAAGGAGCCGAACTCGCCTGCGCGAGCTCGGCGGGTCGGCCGCATCCGGTCTTCGGCCTCTGGCCCACCCGCCTCGCGGGCGAGCTGCGTCGGGCCCTGGTGGAGGAAGGCCTGCGCAAGATCGACGTCTGGACGGCGCGCTACCGCCTGGCCCTGGTCGATTGGCCCGACGAGCCGGTCGATCCCTTCTTCAACGTCAACACGCCCGAGGAGCTCGCCGAAGCGGCGCGGCTCCTCGGCTGCGTGCGCGGATCGGTCTAAGGCGTCCCTTCGCGGAGGAGCTCGCGGACGGCCGCGACGATGCCGGAGACCGTGAGCCCGTAGCGGGCCTGGAGCGTCGGGACCGTGCCGCATTCGATGAAGCGCATCGGGATGCCCACCCGGCGCAGCGGCCGATGGATGCCGGCCCCGTAAAGGGCCTCGACGACCTTGGTGCCGAGGCCGCCCTCGATCTGGTGGTTCTCGACCGTCACCAGAACCTGCACGCACCGGACGAAATCGACCACCGCGGCGGAGTCGAACGGGACCAGGCAGGGCACGTGCAAGACACCCGCGGCCAGGCCCTGGCGGGCGAGCTCCTCGGCCGCGTCGAGCGCACGTTCCGTCACGAGGCCGGTCGAAACGATCCCGATCTCGCCCGGCTCGCGCAAGACACGGGCCCGGCCGAAGGCGAACCGGTAGGAGGCCGGGTCGAGCACGACCGGGACGTTGCCGCGCTGAATGCGCAGGTAGAGCGGCCGCGGCTCGGCCAGGAAGGCTTCGACGACCTGGCCGATCTCGGTCGCATCGCAAGGATCGACCACCGTGAGGCCGGGGATCGCGCTCATGAGCGCCAAATCCTCGTTGCCTTGGTGCGTGGCGCCGTAGCCCGTCGTGAGCCCCGGCAGGGCCGCGACGATCGCCACCGGCAACGCACTCTTGGCGATCTGGATGGCGATGAAGTCGTAGGCGCGACGGGTCGCGAAGACGGCGTAGGTCGTGGCGAACGGGAGAAAGCCGGTCTTGGCGAGCCCGGCCGCGGCACCGAACAGCGCCTGCTCGGCCATGCCGACGTTGAAGAAGCGGTCGGGGAACGCCTCGGCGAAGGGGAGGATGTCCGTGTACTTGGCGAGGTCGGCCGTGAGCCCGACGATCCGGGGCTCGCGGCGGGCGACTTCGACGAGCGCCTTGCCGAAGGGTGCGGTGACGAACGGGCGGTGGCGGACCTCCTCGAGCTCGCCCATGCCCTTCGTGAACGCCGCCTGCGGCCCGGCGGCGAACGGATCGGCTCGGCTCACGGCCCCTCCCCCTCGGCTCGCCCGGCTCCTACCACGACCGAGCGGTCGCGTCGCCCGCTGCCGCGTCTAGCCCCCGCTCCGCTCGCGCAACTCGGGGCTCGAGCCGATCCCGTCGTCCCCGGGTGCGAGTAGGCCCTTCGCGCGCAGGGCGGCGAGCATCCGCTCGCGCAGCCCCTTGCGGTCCTCGAGCGGCCGCAACCGGGCGGCCGCCACCTCCGCGACCGTGAACGGCGCGAAGCCCGGTGCGACCTGCTCCCGGCCGTAGGTCTCGATCATCCAGTTCAGCACGGCCGTGAGCCGGACGTCGTCGAGCACGCTCCGCGCCACCCCGGGCACGCGCATCAGATAGTCGCGGCCTTCGGGCAGGTGGGTGAAGAGGCCCACGAACCCGTCGAGCCGGGGTACGTGGCCCGGCGTCCCCTGCCCCCAGAGACCGTGACAGCCCTTGCACTTCAAGGCGTAGTCGAGACGCGCCCCGGCGTGCTCCTCGACCGGCCGGCCGGGCGTGTAATCGGCCCCCGCCGCGGGCCCGCCGGCGAGCAGGAGGAGCGCCGCGATGCGGACGGCGCGCATCCGCTCACGCCTTGCCGATCAGCACCTGGCTCGAGCAGTGGTAGACCATCGAGGGCGCCCCGAAGCACCAGATGATGTCGTTGTTGAGCTCGGGCCGGTAGGAGGGCATCTCGCCCTCGGTGCCGAGACAGAAGCACATGCCGCAGGAGTCTTTTCCGCAGCAGTCCTGATAGGCGATCAGGTAGGCCTGCCCGTCGTCCGGATTGACGCAGGTGCCGATCCACGCCGTGGGCGAGGCGTACGACCCCGGCGGGCAGACGTTCACGGTGCCGCCACAGCAGGAGCACAGGTACCCGTCGGACGAGCAGTGCCGCCAATAGTTGCACTTGGTCGGGTCGGTGGTCTGGGCGGTCTTCGCGAACTCGTTGGCATGCGCGAGCTTGGCGCCGGTCTTGTCGACCGGCAGGAGTGGCAGGACCGCGCCGCCGACGAGCGCTCCGCCGAGCCGTGCCAGAACGCCCCGGCGCGAGCTGCGCTGGGCGATCCGCCGGGCGGTGTGCTCCATCATGCGGTCGAAGGCGTCGAGGATCGTCACGGGCTCATCCTCCTTCGGCGGGGGGCCGGGTCGCCGCACCGTTCGGCCGGCCGTGACCCGTGCCCACGAGATAGTCCTGGATCGAAGCGTAACCGGTTTCCTGCGCCACCAGCAGGCTCTCGAGATGCTCGCGCGAGTTCACGATCCCCTTGGCGCGCACGACCCCCTCGGCGTCGATCAGCACGGCATAAGGCAGCTTGCCGATGCCGAATCGCATCCCGACGATCGGCGAGATCGCGAACGGGAGGTCGCGCACCCCGTGCTCCGCGGCCATCGCCCGATGCGCCTCGCGCTCGCCGTCGCCCATGAGGACGAGCTCGACCACCTTGCGCTCGCTCCGCGCGAACGAACGCACGGCACCCATGAGCTTCTTGCACATCGGGCAGATCGGCGAGACGAACAGGAGGAGCTGGCCGCGGCCGTCGGCGCGCCGGCCACCTACGCGGACCTTGCGCCCCTCGAGGTCGAGGAGGTCGAACTCCGGAGCCCTCTCACCGATCTCGACGGCGGTCTGGGTGGCCATCGCCCCGAGCGGCGCCACCCGTTCGTGCAGCACGCCCACCTGCCGCGCGAGGGCCAGAATGGTGACACTCAAGACGGCCACCACGACCCACAACAGGACGGTCGAAACGAGCAGCGGATCCACCGGTCAGCTCCGCCGGGCCCGGGCCAGCGGGGCGAGCCCCGCCAGCCGGCTGAAGGCCGCGTAGAGGGCCAAGAGCGAGCCGCTCGCGAGCACGATGGTGAGGAGCTCGAGGAAGCTCGCCGGCGCCGTGGTCGGCCGCAGCAGGAGGAGGGCCACCGCGGCGAGCAGGAGGTTGCGGACCACGAGCGGCCAGCCGATCCGCTCCTTCTGCCGGCCGAGATAGCAGCCGCAATCGATCTCGCGCCGCCCACGCGCCAAGTTGATCGCCATCGCCGCGGCGAACAGCAGGAGCAAGGCGCAAGCCAAACCGGCGGCAGCCGGCCGTGTCGGCGGCAGGACGATCCCGAGTCCGGCCGCGATCTCGAGAACGGGCAGGATCCGCGCCACCGGCTCCACCAAGGGAGCCGGCACCAGCCGATAGTCGGCGACGATCCCGGTGAACTCGTCGAGCGCCCGAAGCTTGCTCCAGGCGCTGGGGAGGAAGATCCCGGCGAGCAGCAGGATCGAAGCCCAGTGCACGGCCGAAGCGGTCAAGAGCTGCACGGCCCCCTCGTCACTCGCCGAAGGTGTAGAGGAGCCAGGGCGTGATGCCGAGGCCGGTCCGCTCCGCCTTCTTCTCGAAGCTCGTCGCGTCGTAGGAGGTCAGGATCGCCGTTTCCGTGAGCGCGAACAGCAACGGCCGCTCGCCCTGGCTCACCGCGATGGTCGGGCTGTGATGCTCGAGCGGCAGGCGGTGGAGGCGTTTCTTGGCCACCGTGTCGAACACCCAGACTTCGTCGCCGGCTTGCTTGTGGGTCCACTTGCCGCCCTTGTGCATGGTCACGAACAGCCGGTTCGACGCGGCGTGGAAGGCCGCCAGCTGCCAACCGCCCGGCCGCCATTCCTCGTCGCCCGCCCCCTGCAGCTTCCAGCGCTCGGCCACTTTCGGCATGCCGTCGAGCCGCACCGGATAGACCCACCCTTCGTAGGAGATGAAGAAGGCCTGCTTGCTCGGCCGGTGGACGGCGGCGTGCTCGAAGACAGGGTCGTTCTCGGGATCGAAGAAGGGCTGGCCGAGCTCGCTCGTGATCACGCGCCCCGTCTCGTCGAAGGTCAGATGGACGAAGCGCCCGTCCGGGCACACCGAAGCCACGCTCCTGTCGCCGGTCGGGAAAGCCAAGGAACAGCCCTGGGTGTCGAGCTCACCCAGATATTTCATCGCCGCGACGTCGACGACGCTCAAGGAGAAGGCCGGGTCCATGTTGAAGGACAGGAGGAAGCGGCCGTCGCTCGTGAGCGTCGCGTTGTGCTTCTTCGGCACGACGAGGAAGCGGCCGTTGGGCAGGACGACCTCGCCGACCGGGTCGAGCGTCTTGCTGTCGAACGCGGTGACCACGTCGGTGCGCACGCCGCGCGAGCCGCGCGACCAATAGGTCTCGGCGAGCCAGAAGCGGCTCTTGTCGTGGCTCATCACCGCGTTCGGCGTGTAGCCGCCGTTGACCATGCCTTTGATCGAGAGATCGTCCCCGTCGAGGATCCAGACCTTGGAAGCGACCAGGTAGGGGAAAACCGGCTCCAGCACGTAGATCCAGCGGGGGCTGGGTTCCGGCAGGACGAGTGTGGGGTGGTCCTCCTGGGTGGGCTGTGCTGCGGCCGGCGGCATCTGCGGCGGGATCGGCGTCGCCGGCTGAACTTGCGCCGTCACCACGCTGCTGCCGAGACAGGCCCCGCACAGCCCCGCGACCACACTCAGCGCCCGAAGCCGCATCGCTCCTCCCCCTTTCGCGTCGCACGTCCCGAACGCGCCGCACCTTATGCAAACTTCGGGCCACCGGGTAGCAGCCGGCTGCTACGTGCCGCCCCGGCGCACCGGCACCGGCCCGGCCCGCCACGGCCTGCCCACGCCTCAGGCACCTGCCGCCTCCAGTTCCGCCCGGATCGCATCCCACTCGTCCGGCTCGACCCGGATGAAATGCGCCTTTTCGCGCCGCTCGAGGCGCGGCACGCCCTTGCCCGGAAGGGTACGGCAGACGATTGCCTTGGGCCGGCCCTCACGCGCCCGCGCTCCTTCGAGCGCGGCCACGATCGCGGCCATGTCGTTGCCGTCGATCTCGACCGTCTCGAAGCCGAAGGCCCGCCATTTTTCGACGAGAGGCTCGAGCCGGACGACGATCTTGCCGTCGGCCTGGATGCCGTTGGCATCGACGATCGCGACGAGACGGTCGAGCCCGAAGGTCGAAGCTGCAAGTGCGGCTTCCCAGGTCGAGCCTTCCTGGCACTCCCCGTCCGAAAGCTCGCAAAAGACGCGCGCCTCCGATCCGGCGAGGCGGAGGCCGAGCGCCATGCCGACCGCTATCGGCAGGCCGTGGCCCAACGAGCCGCCGGTGACTTCCACACCGGGCGAGCTGTCGAGCGTACTCATGTCGAGCCGGCTGTCGTCCGTGGCGAAGGTCGCGAGCTCCTCGCGAGGGATCGCCCCGGCCTCGGCAAGCGTCGCCCAGAGCAGGATCGCGTAATGCCCGGTCGAGAGCACGAACCGGTCGCGCTCCGGCCAGTCGAGATTGTCGGGGTCGAAGCGCAGCTCGTGGAAATAGAGTGCCGCCATGACGTCGGCGAAGCCCAGCGCCTGGCCGAGATAGCCCTGGCCTTTGCCGCGGGCGAGCTCGATGCAGGTTCGCCGGATGGCCAGCGCGCGGGCGCGGAGCGTCGCGAGATCGGCCGAGGCGGGCGGGTGGTTGCGGCGCACGGCGTCGGCTCCCGTCTCTCAATCCTTGTCGAGCCCGCCCGTGACGTTGAGCCGGGCGGCGGTCATGTAGGCCGGGGCGTCGAGCGCCAGCCAGACGATCATGGCCGCCATCTCCACGGGATCGGTGCGTCGGCCCATCGGGATCCGGGCAGTGCGTTCGGCGCGGAACGCCTCGAGGTCGCTGCGTCCCGCGAGCCGCGCGAAAGTTTCCTCGGTGCGGAGCTGGAGCGGCGTGTCCATCATCCCCGGCGAGAGGCTCGTGACGCTGATGCCCCAGGGAGCCAACGCCACCGCCGCCGTGCGCGTCAAGGAATCGACCGCGGCCTTGCTCGCGGCGTAGGCGGCGTAGTCCGGGAGTGCCATGCGGGCGGCCGCCGAGGTGACGTGGACGATCCGCCCACCCCGTCCCCGGGCCCTCATGATCCGCCCGGCAGCGGCGGTGGCGAGCGCGCAGGCCCGCACGTTGACGAGCAGAGCCACTTCCCAAGCCTCGGCCGTCATGGCGAGGAAGGCCTCGGCAGGGGCCGCACCGGCGCACTGGACCAGCACGTCGAGGCCGCCCAGGCCATCGGCCGCCGCCTCGACCATGCGGGCCGGGCCTTCGGCCGTGGCGAGATCGACGCCGATCGCGAAGGAGGCCGGCACCCGCGCCCGACAGGCCTCGGCGACCCGCTCCGCACCATCGAGGTCGAGGTCGGCGACCGCCACCGCACAGCCGCGCGCGGCCAAGGCTTCGGCTGCCGCCGCACCGAGACCCCCGGCACCTCCGCTCACCAACACGGCCGCTTCGGCCATCGGCCCTCCCCTGCCGACCGGAGCGTCGCCCGAGGCCGCTTCCCGGTCAACCGCCACGGACGCGGTACCGATGCTCCGCCGCGTGGTTGCCCACGTGCTACGGCCTCCCTATGGTCCCGACCAACGCACATCGAGTCGGGGGTACCGCGGATGACCGGAACGACACGCAGGCGGGTGGCGCAGCTCGGCGCCGCGGCGGCAGCGGGAGTGGTCGCAGCACCCATGGTGGCGGGCGGCCAGGCCAAGATCCAGCTGCGGATCCAGACCCACCACTCGGCCGAGTCGGTGCCGGGCAAGATCTTCTCCGCTTCTGCAAAGACGTCGAGGAGATGTCCAGCGGTCGCGTGCAGATCGAGAGCTTCACCTCCTCCGCGGTGGTCAAGTCGGTCGAGACCTTCGATGCCGCTTCGACCGGGATCCTCGACGGCGACATGACCGGGGCCGCCTACCAGCCCGGCAAGGACGCGGCCTTCCAGGCCTTCGGCGACATGCTGGGCGGCTACGACTCGCCCGATCAGATGCAGGCCTGGCTCGACGTCGGCGGCGGCCGCGAGATCGCCGAGCCGCTCTACGGCAAGTTCGGCATGGTGCTCGTGGGCTTCTGGGGTGATCCGCCGGAATCCCTCGTGTCGACCAAGCCGCTGCGCGGCCTCGCCGACCTCAAGGACTGGAAGTTCCGCTGCCCGCCGGGCATGCAGACCGACATTTTCGTCAAGCTCGGCGCCAAGCCCGTGGTGATGGATTTCGGCGAAGTGTTCACGGCCCTGCAGACCAAGGCGGTCGAAGGCGCCGACGCCGGCACGCTCGCGGTCAACAAGGCCCTGGGCCTTTACGAGATCGCCACGCATACGACCTACCCCGGCTTCCACTCGATGCCGCAGGACCACCTGGCGATCAACAAGGCCAAGTGGGAGTCTCTCCCGGCCGACATCAAGGCGATCGTCAAGGTGGCCCTCAAGAAAGCCGCCCTCGACCGCTGGACGCAAACCAACCTCGTCAACGCCGAGGTCGCGCGGGAGCTCGTCGCCAAAGGCGTCACGCTCCACGCCTGGTCGGAGGCCGACCGGCGCGCCTATCGCGAGCAGGCGCAGGCCGTCTGGCAGAGCTGGGCGCAGCGGACGCCGTTCGCCAAGCAAGCCTTCGAGAGCTCGATCGCCTTCATGAAGCGCATCGGCGTGCTCGCCTGAGCTCCACCTCGGGCGCGTCGGAGCGATCGCTGCGGGCGGGGTGGTGGCCCCGCCCGTTCCGTGTGTGCAGCCGTCGGTGGATCGGGGCATGAGCGGGCGACCGACCCTCGTCGATCGCGTCACGATCGCGATCTCGCGTGTGACGATGCTGCTCTTCGGTGTGATCGTGGTCGCGACCTTCTACGAGGTCGTGATGCGCTATCTCTTCGGCTCGCCCACGATCTGGGCCAACGAGCTCTCCTTGATGGTCGCCGGCATCGGCTATCTCTTCGCCGGCGTGTACGCCATGCAGCGGCGTGAACACATCCGGATCACGCCGCTCTACGACCTCGCCCCGCCGGCGCTCAAGCGCCTGTTCGATCTCCTGGCGCTCTTTTGCATCCTCGCCTTCGCCACGGGCATGGTGGTGGGCGGCTGGACCTCGGCTTGGCGGTCGCTTTCGACCTTCGAACGGTTCGGCACCGCCTGGGACCCACCCATTCCGGCGCTCCTCAAGCCGTTGATCCTGATCACCACGGTGCTGATCGCGATCCAGGCGGTGAGCAATTTCCTGGCCGACCGGCGGCGGGGCTGAGGTCATGGGCATCGAGACGATCTCGATCCTGCTGCTCGCGGGGTTCCTCCTCTTCCTCGCCGCCGGCGTGCCGATGGCCTTCGCCTGCGGCATGCTGGGCGTGAGCCTCGCCTACCTCAAATTCGGGGTACCGGGGCTCGGTCTCTTGATGCAGCGCATCTACGCGCTCTGCACCGAATACGTGCTGATCTCGGTGCCGATGTTCATCCTCATGGCCTCGCTCATGGAGCGGTCGGGGATCGCCAAGGACATGTACGACGCGCTCGACGCCTGGCTGCGCCGGGTGCGCGGCGGGGTCGGCGTCGTCACCATGATCATGGCGATCATCATGGCCGCGATGTCCGGGATCATCGGCGGCGAGATCGTCCTCCTGGGCCTCGTGGCGCTGCCGCAGATGCTGCGGCTCGGCTACGACAAGCGGCTCGCCATGGGCTCGGTGTGCGCCGGCGGCTCGCTCGGCACCATGATCCCGCCCTCGATCGTGCTGATCGTCTACGGGCTCGTCACCGACACGCCGATTTCGTCTTTGTTCACCGCGGCGATCGTGCCGGGGCTGCTGCTGGGTGGCATCTACATCGCCTACATCTTGATCCGCGTGCGGCTGAACCCGGCGCTCGCACCTCTGGTCGAGGACGCGGGCCCGGCCCTCACCCTCGGCCAGAAGCTCGCCGCCTCCAAAGGCCTCGTGGGCCCGATCCTGCTCGTCGTCGTCGTGCTCGGCTCGATCTACGGCGGGATCACCTCGATCACCGAGGCGGCCACCATGGGGGTGGTGGGCGTCCTCGCGCTGATCGTGCTGCGGGGCGAGTTCCGGGTGCCGCTCCTGCGCGAGGCCTTCGAGCAGACCTTCCGTTCGGTCGGCATCCTGCTCTGGGTCACCTTCGGGGCCTCGACGCTGATCGGTGCCTACACCTTGGCCGGCGGGCCGCGCTGGATCGGCTCTTTGATCACCGGGCTCGAGGTCGCGCCGACCGTCATCGTCCTCTTGATGATGCTGGTCTTCTTGTTCCTCGGCGCCTTCATGGACTGGATCGGCATAGCACTTCTGTGCATGCCGATCTTCGTTCCGATCATCAAGCAGCTCGGCTACGATCCGATCTGGTTCGGCATCTTGTTCTGCATCAACATGCAGGTCTCGTTCCTCTCGCCACCCTTCGGACCGGCCGCCTTCTACCTCAAGAGCGTGGCCCCGCCCGACACCGAGCTCGTCGAGATCTTCAAGAGCTTCGGCCCGTTCGTGGTGATGCAGATCCTCGTCCTGGCGCTCGTCCTGCTCTTCCCGGAACTCGCACTCTGGCTCGTGCGCTGATCCGAACCCCCGGTCGGAGCGACCCGGCTCAACGGTCCATCCACTGCATCCGCAGCCGCTCGCCGATCAGGCAGTCGATGCGCTTCTCGCGGATCGGCAGGGCAGCCGGCAGCACCGCGGGCGTCCGCCCGGCGACCTCGAGGGCGAGCTTCTGGCGGATCGCCGGGGCGAATTGCTCGCGCTCGCGGACCGGGATCACGAACGAGCCGGGCCCGCCGATCACGCAGTCCTCGTAGTAGATGTCGAGCTCCTTGATGCTGCCGAAGCCGGGGTTGGCCTCCTTGAGCATGATCGGCAGGCCGTTGATCACGATGTCCTGCTCGAGCACCCAGTCGCGCACGGGCTCGATCGGCGGTCCCGTGTTGTTGGCGCCGTCACCCGACACGTCGATCACCCGCCGCAGCCCACGATACGGGCTCTCGGCAAACAGGCCGGCGGCAAAGCGCAGGCCCGAGGAGATCGAGGTCCAGCGCTCGCGGGAGATCGGCGCCTCGGCGAGCTCGGCGGCAAAGGCCTCGGCACTCGCCCGATCCTCGATCAACCGCCAGGGCACCACGACCAACTGGTGGGCCGGGCTCGCCCATTCGACATAGGTGAGCGCGATCCGCCCGTAGGCCCCGGCGCGGATCGCCTGGATCACCTCGGGCGCGGTGATCGCCTCGAGATAACCCTGGCGTTGCAGCTCCTGCTCGTCGAGGTCCATCGAGCGGGAAACGTCGACCGCGAGCACGAGCTCGAGGTCGACCGGGATCCCCTGGGCCGCGGCCGTCGAGATACCCCCTGCGAGTGAGGCCAGGGCGACGATCGCCCCGCCGAGGCTCAGCGCGCGCATGGCCGATCCTCCCTCTCGATCGAGCGAACCTGGCCCGGAGCAGCGGGCGGGTCAATGGCCCGGGCGACCTCAGCCGGCGAGGGACTCGTAGAACCCCTTGATCACCTCGATCAGAATCAAGAGCACGATCGCGAGCTCGACCACATAGGTCCGGCGCGCCTGGACCAGGGTCAACAGCGTCGTCGTGGTTTCGCCGATCAGCGTGAGCTTCCTGTCGAGGGCGGCCGACCGCTCTTCGAGCTCGAACTCGTCGACCAGCCGTTCGAACAGCCGCTCGAGCTCCGGATGGTCCCACAAGATGTCCGGCTTGTCGTCGGCTTGGACCCGGGTGGTGGCCCGCGAGCGGGCGGACAATGCCGCACCGATCGTGCGTTGCAGGGCACGCGTCGAGGCGGCGAGCCGGCCGGTCGCGGCGAGGGCCGCAACGAACGGCTCCATGGCGTCGATCGTGCCGGTGAGGGTCGTCTCTTGATGGGCGAGCGCGGCACTCTTGGCGAGCGCGTCGGCGACCAGAGCGAGGCGGGGAAGGCTCGCGTCCTTGAGGAGGATGGTCCCTCCCGGATCGACACCGTCCTCGGCGGCGCCGAAGACGATCCGCGCCGGCTCTTCCACGGGCTCGGCGAGCGGCTGGCTCAGATGGGGGCGAAGTTGCGCCAGCACCTGCGCCTGGCGCTCGGGGCTGCCGCCCACGAGCGTCACCGCCCCCCAACGGAAGGCGAACGCCACGAGTCCCTCGGTCGCGGCGAGCTGCAACGGGTCGCCGAGCCCACCCTCGGCCACGGTCAGGCCCTTGAGGTCCAGCCGCTCGCCGAGCAGCACGGCGCGGGCGGTCAGCGGCGGCTCGGGCGGCAGGGGCTCGCTCA
>Ga0073932_1000613_pt1 | contig 85221 bp, 63 predicted proteins | sample DewCreD2012metaG_FD_76967 | JGI IMG/M metagenome (GOLD analysis project Ga0073932, IMG submission 76967) | Hot spring sediment bacterial and archeal communities from British Columbia, Canada, to study Microbial Dark Matter (Phase II) - Dewar... ...
AGCTGCACCGCGTCCAGTTCCAGCTCGAAGAGCAATTCCTCCCGGCACACGGTCGCCACGGCGGAAACCACCGGCAACCCTTGCCAGCCCTGCCGCGCCAGCCAGTCCCCGAAGATCTCCGCCCCCTCGGCCGTCTTGAAGTAGGCCGTCGCCCGCGTCGTGTCGGCAAACTCCAGCCCGCGCGATTTTAGGATGTCGCCGACCACGGCAAAGGTCAGCTCGATCTGCCCCAGCAACTGGCCCGGATGGGCGCTCCGCCCGTCCGGCGCGATGCTGGCCGTGCCGGACACAATCACGTGCCGACAGCGGCCGGCCCTGATTTCGACCGCGCGACTGAACGAGCTGCCGTAGCTGGTCGCCGGGCACTGCGCCGGGGACGGAATCTCGGCCACGCCCGCCGACGTCCCACAAGCCTCCAACGCCAGCGCCGCGGCGGTCACGGCCGCGCCGTCAGGATTGCTCGCCCCCACACCCGTGCTGGCCGGCACCACGCCGCCGAAAACGCCGCGCGCCCGGAAAAAGTCCGTCCGCACCCGGTTGAATTCGCCGTACCAAGCCAGGATGTTATCCAGGAAAAACCACGTCCGCGCCACATGCGCCATGCGCAGGCCCACTTGCGCCAACACCGCCTCCAGTTGCTCGAACGTGCGCCGCGCCTGCTCGGGGCTTGACCCCGTCGTGCGGCCCGGTCCCAGCCCACCCAACAGCACACGCCGCGCGTGCGCGTCCCGGTACTGACTGCCAAGGACACGCCCGGCCACTTCGATCGGCTCAACCGGCGCGCCGCGCACCGCCCACACCTGCATTCCGGCCCACGGCCTTCCGCCCAGGTCTGCCCCTTCGGCCCAGGTGACGGGCCAGTTCACCGCGCCGAACAGACGCCGCAGAGCGGTCACGGCCTCGACCTGCTGGCGACAATCTCCCAGAACCATCATGGCCGCCGGCGTGGCCGCGTGGTCGGCCAGGGCGTCTCGGAGGCGACGGCAAGCCGCCGACCACGTTTCGCCCGGCAACGGCCGAAGCGTCAAATGCAGTTCGCACAGCGCACCGTGGTCCAAAATGCTGCCGAGCAGGCCGTGGGCATTGGCAGGGCGCACCGGGGCGCGAACGCCGCCGGTGGCACAGACGCAAGTAGGTTCAGAAATCATGCTGGGCCGCGTCGTCCATCGTTGCCGGGACAGGTTCTACTGGATTCGCGTCGCCTCTTCAAGAATGGCCGCTATGGTCCCGGGGGCATTTCCCTCAAAGCGGTTGTTCACGAACACAAACAGGCGCCGCGGCCGGCCGCTCTGCTCCGCCGCTCGGATCAACCCGGCGACGGCGGCCCGAGCAGCCGGTTGCGGCTCTTTCAGACGGTCGTACGGCGCAAAAAGTTTCACCGCTTCGGCGTACCGGCGACCCGGTTGCAGCAGCAACCGCACGGCCACCCGCTCCGGTTGCGTCACACTGCCCGGCAACGCCAACTGCTCCGCCAGCGACGGCATCGCCTCCCAACTGTTGAACACGTGAGCCACCCCCCGGCGCGCCAGCGTCGCGAAGTATTCCGGCTGCAGGAAGCTCCGGTTGCGAATCTCCACCCCGTAGGGCCAACCCGCCGGCAGCCGCTCCAAAAACCCGTCCAGCGCCGCCACGAAGTCCCGACCCCGCTCAAAATCCGCCGGCCAGAACCGGGAAAACTCGAAGATCAGCAGCCCCACCTTGGGATGAATGGCCGCGCAAGGTTGCAGGAACGCCGACGCAAACAGGTCGGCGTTCAGAAAATCCGGGTTCGCCGCCCCGGCCCGCGGCCCGAACCGGGGCAGGTTGGGAAACCGCTTGATCGTGATCTGGTCGGTGACCTTGAACGCGAATTGAAAGTCGGCCGGCACCTGGGCGGCCAGCTCGCCCAGGTAGCGCTCACTCGGGAACTGGTAGTAGGCCGCGTCCACGCACACGGTCTTGAACACCTCCGCGTACTCGGCCAGGCAGTACCGCTCGAAGCGGCTCTGCGCGTAGCGCCCGCGCCAAACGTAACGCTGGCGGTCATACACCTGGCCGAGCCAGCCCGGATACTTCCAGGACGACGAGCCGATGAACACGCCCGCCCGGGCTAGGGCCGCCAGGCGGGGACGCAGACGCTCGCGATCAAAACCTTCCGTCATCACACGTCCAGTCGCCCGTATCGGCGCAGCTCCGGCCACAGCCACGCCACGGCCAGCACCACCAGAATCGTTCCCACCCCGCCCGACACCACCGAGATCGTTGCCCCGGTGGCCACGGTGTGGCCAAGGGCCGGTCCGAACCAATGCGCCACCGCGCCGGACTCGAAGCCGCCCAGCTCGTTGGAAGTGCCGATGAACAGACTGTTCACCGCCGAAACGCGCCCGCGCTTCTCGTCGGGCGTCAGCAGTTGCACCAGCGTGTGCCGCACCACCACGCTCACGTTGTCCGCCGCGCCGCAGACCAGCAACAGCAGAAACGACAGCACAAACTCGCGCGACAGCCCGAAGCCGATCGTGGCCGCGCCAAACAGCGCCACGGCCCACAGCATGGCGCGCCCGGCCCGTTGCAAGGGCGGCCGATGCGCCAGCACCAGCGCGCACAGCACCGCCCCAATCGGCATCGCCGCCTGCAACAACCCCAGACCCGTCGGCCCGACTCGCAGGATGTCCTTGGCATACACCGGCAGCAGCGCCACCGAGCCGCCCAGCAGGACCGCGAACAGGTCCAGCGTGATCGTTCCCAGAATCACCCGCTGGGCGAAGACAAAGCGGAAACCGGTCAGCAGGCTGGCCGGCGTCATTTTCTCCTTCGTCGCCGCCACGTGTTTGCGCCGGATCAGCGCCACCAGGGTCAGGCAGGTCAGCGTGGCCAGCCCGTGCAGCGCATACACCGTGGCGGCGCTGTGCGTCAGGGCAATCACCGCCCCGCCCGCCGCCGGCCCGGCTACCGATGCCAGGTGGAACGTGCCGCTGTTCCAGGTTACCGCCCGCGAAAACAGATGCCGCGGCACCAGGTGCGGCACAAACGCCGCACTGGCCGGCCACAGAAACGTGCGCCCCACGCCGGCAAGGAACAGGCAGACGTAAATCCAAAACACCGGCCCTTGCACCAGACTCACCAGCATCAGGCCCAGGCTGGCCAGCGCAATGACGCCGGTGGTGACCAGGATGATGCGTTTGCGCTCGTAATTGTCGGCCACGTGCCCGGCGGGCAATGTGCACAACACCATCGGCAACATCTGCGTCAGCCCCACCAGCCCCAGCGCCAGTGCCGACCGCGTCCGCTCGTAGATTTCCCAGCCCACCGCGACAACCGCCATCTGCTGCCCCAGCACGGCGACCAGCCGCCCGATCAGGAACAGCACGTAGTCCCGGTTGCGCAGGACCGCATACGGGTCGGCCGCCGCAACCGGAACGGAGGCGACGGCGTCCCCGCTGGGTGAATCCGGTGGCTGCATCACGCCGGCGGCAGAATAGCCCATTCCACCCCGGCGTCGAGTCGCGCCTCGGCGCGGCCCACCCGGCGGGCGCCTGTGACCACGCCTGGCCCCTTGGCGCCTGCTGCGGCGGCGCACCCCCGCTTGCGCCGGCGGTCGCAGCGCTTGTAAGTTGCATCGGGATGCCCCTGACGGACCTCATCCGCCAAAAGCTCGGCAAGCTGCCGCACCGGCCCGGCATCTACCTGATGAAGGACCGGTTTGGCACTGTCATCTACGTGGGCAAGGCCCGCGACCTGCGCAGACGCGTCAGCCAGTACTTTCATCCCTCCCGCCAGATGGGCTGGGACCTCAAGTTCCGCGCCCTGGTCGAGGCCATCCACGACTTCGATGTCCACGTTGTCCGGAGCGAACCGGAAGCCCTGCTGCTGGAGGGCAAGCTCATCAAGGAGTTCCACCCCAAATACAACGTCAGTTTCCGGGACGACAAGCGCTTCCTCATGGTCAAGGTGAACCTCAACGACCCCATCCCGCGGTTCAGCTTCACCCGCCTCCGCCTCGAAGACGGCGCGCGCTACTTCGGGCCATTCGCCGACTCGACCGCGCTGCGGCGCACCATGGCGCTGGCGCGACGCCAGTTCAACCTCCGCGGCTGCCGCCCGCTAACTCCCACGCCGGCCGATTACAAGCACTGCCTGTACGCGCACCTGCGCTACTGCACCGCCCCCTGCATCGGCAACGTCACCCGCCAGCAATACCTCGCCCAGGTCCGGGCCGCCTGTGACTTCTTGGAAGGCCAGTGCGCCGACCTGCTCGGTCAACTGGAAAGCCAGATGAAACTGGCCGCCGCCGCCCAGGAATACGAGCGCGCCGCCACGTTGCGCGATCTGATCACGGCCCTTCGACGCACCACGCGCAAGGAGGAGAAATTCGAGCGGCTGCCTTACAGCCTGCCCCTGGCGGTTCAACCGGAACGCGACCTGGCCGCCCTGGCCGAGGCGCTCGGTCTGCCCGCGCCGCCTGCCCGCATCGAGGGCTTCGACATCTCCAACATCTCCGGCACACTCAAGGTCGCCAGCGTCGTCAGCTTCAAGAATGGCCGACCCGACCGGGCCAACTACCGCCGGATGCAGATCAAGACGGTCGAAGGCCAGGACGATTTCGCCTGCATGGCGGAAGCCGTGCGGCGCCGCTATACCCGGCTGCTCCAGGAGGCCGGCCGGCAGCGAGACCGGGACAAGGCCGAAACAGGCCAGTCCGGCGGTGAGCCAATCCCGGCCGAGTTGCAAACGCTCATCCAGGAAACCGCCGCCGCAGTGCGCCGCGGGCCGGCGGCGGCCCCCGCCCTCCAACCACTGCCGCCCGGCCTGCCGGACCTGATTCTCATTGACGGCGGCAAAGGCCAGCTCAACGCCGCCTGCCAGGAACTGGCCAGACTCGGCCTGACAGCCATCCCCGTCATCGGCCTGGCCAAGGAGTTCGAGGAGATTCACCGACCGGGCGCCGACGAGCCGCTGCGACTGGGCCTGGACCATCCTGCCCTGAAACTGCTCCAGCGCATCCGGGATGAGTCCCACCGCGTCGCCAACGCCTACAACGCGCAACTCCGCCTGCGCCGCATCTCCGAGAGCGTGCTGGACGAATTCCCCGGCATCGGCCAGACCCGCAAGGCCGCCTTGCTGCGGCATTTCGGTTCGCTGCAGCGACTGCGCGCCGCCACGCCCGAGCAAATCGCCCGCGTCCCGGGCTTCGGCGGCAAGCTGGCGCAGGAACTGAGGCGCTTTCTGGACGCCCGCTCCGGCGGCTGAGCGGCGGGAGGGTGCATCTCCGTTCCTTGCCGGGTGGGGCAAACTCCAGGTCGGCCAACGGCCTGCGTCGGGCCTTTGGCAGGCCTTTGAAAGACGGGCGATTTCTTGGCGACAGGCCGGTGCGCCATGTGATTTGGCGGGGTGACGTGTCAGCCGAGGCTGAGTTTCACCCGGTCGTTGCCACCGGCGGCAGCTCTTCCTGTACTTTCTGGAAACTCACAATCCGGTTCCTGGCCAGCCCACCTGAATCACAAGATCCATCTTCGCTGCCGTCCCCGCCGGGCTGCCACCAGCAACGCGCCGCCGCCCAATACCAACAGCGCCCACGCCGACGGCTCGGGAATGATTTGCAGCGACACATGGTGCCAGTTCGCCGCAATCGCCGAGGGGCTTTGGTACATGGCACCCCAACTGACCCCTGGGGCAATCGGGTCTGGAGATGACCATCCCGCCAGATTGTCCACTTGTTTCGCGCCATCAATCCAGAAACTGGTCGTCTGAGTGCCGGCGCTGTAAAGCAACTCGTACTTGTGATACGACGGGCCAGCTCCCTGCAGTACGATCACCGGTCTCTCACCAGAATAAGTCGCTGGACGCGATACCGGATCTCCCGCTGCGGTCGTTCCGAAGGAAGCCCCGAAGACTCGGGATCCGGTGCTCAACCCGACCTGAAACCCGCCTGGAAGGTCTAAGGTCAGAACCCGCATTTCGACAGAAAGCAACCAGTCCACGTTGTCCAGCGCGGGAAGCGTGTGGACATACCAAAGCGCGCCATCAGTGACTTGGGTGGCCCATGCCGGCACGCCGAGATCGTTGCTCACGGGACCGGCTTGGGATCGCCCATACCCCTCCACGCTAAAGCCTTCGGTGGTGGGATCCGTTGCACCCTGATGCAGCATCAGAAAACTACCTTGGCCGTGGGCTAAGCCAAAGCAAGAGACCAACAGCAACTGCGCACCGAACCGGAAGGAGATGATGTGTGTTTTCATCGCCGGAGAGTCTTGCTTGAGTTATTGCGGTTCGCAGCGGTTGGGTTCATAGATCATCTTGAGCACGGCGCGGACAATGTCGCCTCCGTGATGCGGCACTTGTGAATGCCAGCCACAGGAAATGTCCGCGTAATTGTCTTCCATGGCGTCGTTGAGGGCCTCAGCATAGCCCAGCGGCCAGAAGGTTTGGGGATCAACCTCGATCGCGTTGATCCTCACCCCTGCACTCGCTGCCTGGTACGCGCAGCCTTCAGCGAGGTCGAGATTCCAGTCACCGTTACAGAAGCCGTCCGGCGGGGCATCCGTAATGATCACCACCAGTTTGCGCGCGCCGACTCTGAAGCCAGGTGTGAAGTTGATATTTTGCAGAACCGTTCCCGGTGGAGCGCAGTTCCGTTCATCTTGCCGTGCCGGGCTGGCGGGCAGCTCGTTCAGAATCGTGTTCAGGCATTCATCCGTGCTTTCCGCGCCCTGCGAGCCGGAGCCGGGTGTCACGCCCATCAAGGCTTCTTTGAATGCGCTACGATTATTGTCCGCGAAACACAACCGCACGTTGACTTGGTCCTCGTCGGGCGTCAGCAAAGCCAGCCGGTATTCAGGGTTTCCGGGCGTTCCGGAGTAGCTCTCCAGGCAGTTCAGGATCAGATCGATATTGGCTTGCAGGTTTTGCAGAAGGTCCGTCCCCATGGAACTGGTGTTATCAACGATGAAGGCGAGGTCCATTGGGCCGCCGCCGCCCGTTGGCCGCAGGCTGGCGCTCGCAATGTTCGAAACCGCCTCATGCTCGCCATCGCCGCCAGACTCCGGCGGATCATCGTAGCGATATGCGATGACGTAGTAGTACGTCTGCCCTGCCGCAGCGGTCGTGTCGTGATAGTACAGACGGTCCTTTGGCACGGTCGCAACGACCTCGCCCTCCGGATACACAGTCCCAACGGCTGTCGAACGATAGATCACGAACTCCTTGACGAACTCCGTCTGAATCCACTCAGGCACACTCCACTCCAGCCCGATGCTGCCGCAGGTACCCGACGCGCTCAACACCGCACCGGGAAGCACCGTGACATACACAGACGCCTCGGCGGCCTGCACGCCATCGCTGGCGCGGAACGCGAACACATCCTCCAGCCCGGCAACTGCGGGTTCATAGCGAAGACTGGGCAGAACGGGATGCGGCGTCAGGGCGCCCCTCACCGGGTAGGTTAACAGTCTGTACTGCAGCAGGTCCGCGCACCCGCCCGATGCCTGGAGTTGGATGTCAATTGAGCGACTTAAATCCGTGACCCGGTACTGCCCTTCGGCCCAGATCGCCGCGCCGCAGCTCTTGTAATGAAACCCGATATCCACCGTGCCGCTGTCGGGTATCTCTTCGACCTGCGTCGTGTAGTCCTCCAGACCGGCGGCAACCGCGCTCCGGCTGCCGGCGTCCCGCAACCGGGCCAGGCTGTTCGGCTGCTCGTTGATCGGATAGTAATACTCCCCCCGCGGGCCGACGACAAAGTCCCGCTCCAGATCGGTCCGATACCAACTGCCGCCCAAGTTGTTGCCCCCGCCCGCCGTGGCCGCATTGTGCGACCGGTCCAGCAGTCCCGCCCCCTGCGCATCCAGGACGTGCACTTTGTGGCTTTCAGCGCTGGCGGCTTGGGTACTGGCAACGGTGCCTAACGACGCCCACGGCGACACTGGCCCGCCATACCTCATAACATCCCGTGGTATTTGCATAGCCCATGCCACGCGGATTTTGGCCGGTTTTGAGCACTTGCCCCCTCCAAAATGCGTGAATCTCGCGCATTTTGCGTGAAATTCACGCATCGCCGTCTGGCGATCCCACCGTCAATTCGGTCGGGCCACGCGCCCCACGTCCGGCTTCCGGGAGCAAACCCGGCAGGGCTGTGTCCCGTCAGTCTCCCACTGCCCATCGCACCCGGCGCGCCCGTTAGGCTGCCGCCAGAAACGCCCCCTCCCCTCACCACAAACAGGCTGCCCCTGGCGAGTGCTGTTTCCATCAAGCTGCGCCGCTGTTCCGTGTGCGTTGAAATGCACACTGGACAAAAACCGGCGCGCCGGGCATCCTTGGGTCAGAACGACAGGTCCTCGACTTGAAATGACAATGCAACGCTGCCTTCAGACCCCCATGGGATGTCGGGTCGGTTCGGGTTGCCATTCGCGTGGCGGCGGCCCCACCCGGCGTGGTTTCACCCTCATCGAACTGCTCGTGGTCATCGCCATCATCGCGATTTTGGCGTCCATGCTCCTACCGGCCCTGAGCAAGGCCAAGACCAAGGCCCAGGGTATCGGATGCCTCAGCAACACCAAACAGCTTGCCACGGCTTGGCAGATGTACGCGCTGGATCACCAGGAACGGGTCGCGAACAACTACGGCGTCAGCGAGACCATCGAGGCCATCAACAACGGCAAGCTGGACAGTTGGGTCAATAACGTCATGACCTGGGGGGCAAGCTCGGCAGTGCAGGACCGCAGCAACACCAACGTGGCCTGGGTGCTCAGCGGGGTGCTGGGCCGTTACACGGGCGGGACCATCGGCGTTTACAAATGCCCGGCCGATAACTACCTCAGCCCCGCCCAGCGCAACGCGGGCTTCCCGCAGCGCAATCGCAGCCTGTCCATGAATTCCATCTTCGGCCGGTTTCGCAGCATCCCGGCCGGCGATCCCACCGCGCAGGGGCACAACTGGGGTTTCCAGGAGTACCGGCAGTACCTCAAGCTGACCGAGGTGCCGCGCCCGGGCAAGACGTGGCTGTTCCTGGATGAGCATCCGGACTCGATTAACGACGGCTACTTCATCAACAACCCGAACGCGGCCAACTGGCAGGACATCGTGGCGTCCTACCACAACGGGGCCTGCGGCTTCTCCTTTGCCGATGGCCATTCCGAAATCAAGAAGTGGCGCAGCCGCACTTCCAAGATTCCCGTGCGCTTCGCCTACACGACGATGGCCTTTGACGCCGACGGCCGGGCCGACTTCGCCTGGTACCTGGAGCGCACCGGTTACATCCTGTTTTCCACCGGCCAGCCCATGTTCAACTACTGAGCAGCCCGGTCGGCCGGGCCGAACGCTGCATCACCACAACCAAAGCCATGACTCGCCATTCCAGACACTCCAGAATCATCCGCCAACTCCTCGGCACAGCCCTCGCCGCGGCAGCCATCGTCACGCAAGCTCAACCGGACGTGATCCAGCCGTTCAACGGCAAGAACCTGGACGGTTGGCGGGCCAAACCCGAGGGCAACGCCAAGAGCCTCTGGACGGTCGGCTCGGCCCGGCTTGACCCTGCCGACCCCAAGAAGCTCCAGGTCACGCCGGGCGGGAACGAGTTGATCAACCAGACCCCCGCGCACGGACAAAGCCTGGACCTCTACAGTCAGGCGCTGCACGGCGACGCCGTGATCACGTTGGAGGTCATGGTGCCCAAGGATTCCAACAGCGGCATCTACGTCATGGGGGAATACGAGGTGCAGGTGCTCGACAGCTTTGGCCGGGACGCGAATCCCGGCCCTGGCGACATGGGCGCCATCTACGGCGCGCAGCCGCCCCAAAAGCCGAAATACAAGGCTCCCGGCGAGTGGAACACCTACGAAATTCACTGGCAGGCGCCGCGGTTTGACGCCGCCGGCAAGAAGATCGCCAACGCCAAGTTCCTCAAGGTCATCCTCAACGGCGTAACCATCCACCAGAATGTCGAGATGCGCGGGCCGACCCCCGGTGGTGTGGACGGCAAGGAAAAGCCCAAGGGGCCGCTCATGTTCCAGGGCAACCACGGTCCGGTGGCCTATCGCAACATCCGCATCGCACCGTTGCCGTAGCCCCGGCCCACGAGGTCGTTCCGCCCCGGCAAAGCCCCGCTTGAGGCGCGTCCGAGCACCCGCAGCAGCCGCGGGCTGTGCGTCCTGGCCGGGCGCTGCGCTTACCGGATCAGCTCGAAGGCAAACCCTTTCAGATACTCGGTCTCCGGAATCATCGGGATAATCGGGTGATCCGGCGACTGCGTGAGCGTGGCCACGCGCCGCAACAGCCGACGGCAGTCGTAGGCCGCCGCCAGGATGACATCCTGAAACGTGCGTGCGTCCACATGATGCGAGCAGCAGAAGGTTGCCAGCGTGCCGCCCGGTCGCAGCAGTTTCAGGGCGCGGACGTGGATTTCCTTGTAGCCGCGCAAGGCGTCGGGCACAGCCGCCCGCGTGCGGGTGAACGAGGGCGGGTCCAGCACAATCAGGTCGAAGTGCGGCACCAGTTTCTCATGCGGGCCGGTGCGGGTGCGGGCTTTGAGCCAGTCGAATACATTGACAGCCTCGGCGGTGCATCGGTCAGCCAGTCCGTTGGCAGCGGCGTTGCGCAACGCGGCGGCCGTCGCCTCGGCACTCTGATCCAGCATATGCACGTGCGCTGCGCCTGCCCGCGCCGCGTGCAGCCCGAAGCCACCCTGAAAACTGAAGCAATCCAGCACCTGCGCGCCCCTGGCGAAACGGGCCACCACCTCGTAGTTGACCTGTTGGTCCAGATACAACCCCGTCTTGTGCCCGCCGCGCAGGTCCACCTCGAACCGCAAACCGTTCAGGTTCATGGGCAAGATCAGTCCGCCGGCGGCCTGTCCAGCGGCTTCAGGCTCGGCCGGGCCGGCCGACCATCCCTCCAGCCTCCCGGCGAGCAGGCCGTTGGCCTCCTCCAGGCCCTCGAACTGGCGCGACGCCACGTCACTCCGCTCCAGGATGGCCCGCGGCGATAGCACGTCTTGGAGCGCGGTCACAATCTGAGGTTTGCACCGGTCCATCCCCAACGAGGAAATCTGGACCACCAGCACATCCTCGTACTTGTCCACGATCAGGCCGCTGAGGCCGTCGCTCTCGGCGTTGACCACGCGGAACGAGGTGGCGCCAGGGAGATGGCGTTGGCGGACGGCCAGCGCCGCGCGCACGCGCTCCGCGAAAAAGGATGCGTCGGGCTGCACCCGTTCCGGCGCAAGCATCCGCACCCGGATCTTGGACCGGCTGTTGAAAAAGCCCACGCCCAGAAACCGGTGCCGGGAGTCCTTGACCTGGACCAGATCCCCGTCGGCTGGCGGCACCGTGGCATGGTGGATGGCGTTGGCGTAAACCCACGGGTGACCGGCTACGACGCGCTCGGCATGACCGGGTCTCAAATAGATGGTTGGCAGTGTCGGCATGGTGCTCAACGGGGGCCGCCCCGGCGGGAGCGTCAACGATTTTCCAAGTCGCCACGCCCGATGCCGCAACCGGCCCTTTCAGACTGGCCGCCAGCAAGCCAGAAACCCCGACGCAGGGAAAGGCAATTCGCTCCCTGGCTCACACGAGCCTCTTGCCCCGGCCTCCGTACGCCGGCGCACGCGCCCGGCACCACGCCGTCCTCCGCCGGGGCGCTCGCTCAGCCTGCCAAGGGCCGGCTGCATGGCAGGCCATGGGCCTCGGCCACCGCCGGATGCGTCACCCGGCCCGCCTGGATGTTGATCCCGCTGATCAAAGCCGGTTGGCGGTGGCAGGCCTCGGCCAACCCCAGGTCAGCCAGCAGTTCGAGGTACGGGTAGGTGACGTTGGCCAGGGCCTGGGTGGCCGTGCGGGCGTAGGCACCCGGCATGTTGGCCACGCAGTAATGGGTGATGCCCTCCTCGACAAACACGGGATCATTGTGCGTGGTGGGCCGCGAGGTCTCGGCGCACCCGCCCTGGTCAATCGCAATGTCCACCAACACGCTGCCCGGGCGCATGCGGCGCAGCATGTCACGGCGGATGAGTCGCGGTGCGCGCGCGCCCGGTACCAGCACCGCCCCGATGAGCAGGTCCACCGCCGGCAGCAACTCCAGCAGGTGCGACTCGCTCGAATACAGCGTGTGGGCCGTGTGCAGTGTGATGTCCAGAAAACGCATCCGTTCCAGGTCCACCTCCAGGATCGTGACGTCGGCGCCCAGTCCCTGGGCCATGCGCGCCGCGTTGACCCCCGACGTGCCGCCGCCCAGCACCACCACCCGGCCCGGCAACACCCCCGGCACGCCGCCCAACAGCACGCCGCTGCCGCCCTGATGCTTCGCCAAGTAATACCCGCCCACCAACACCGACATCCGCCCGGCGATCTCGCTCATCGGCTCCAGCAACGGCAGCCGGCGGTTCACCTCCACGGTCTCATACGCAATGGCCGTGACCCCCGACCGCGCCAGCGCTTCGGTCAGTCCCCTGTCCGCCGCCAGGTGCAGGTAGGTGAACAGGATAAGCCCCGGCCGCAACAGGGCGTATTCCTCCGGCTGCGGTTCCTTGACCTTCACCACCAGATCGGCCTCGCCAAAAATCCGCGCCGGCTCGTTGACCAACTGCGCGCCCGCCTGCTCGTAATCGCTGTCCGGATACCCGGCCCCTGCGCCGGCACCGCGTTGAACCAGCACCCGATGCCCGCGTCGAATGAGCTGATACGCCGCCGACGGCAGCAAGGCCACGCGGTGTTCCTGACTTTTGATTTCCTTGGGAACGCCAATGATCATAGCGGAAAAGTCCTTTCTTCATCCGGGGTGGGCTGTTTCAGGGCAACCGGCGGGACGGCCTGCGCGGCGGGGTTGACCTGCAGGGCATCCGCGCCCGTAGCCTCCGGCACGGTCGCCGGATGCGGTTCGTCGGGGGGCGCGGCTCGAACGTCCGCCGGGCCGTCACCCAACACCTGCCCGGCCAGCCGCAGGGAGGCCGGCGCGGCCGTCTCCACGGGCAGGGATGCCGTCTTGTCGGGTGTGGGCGCGGCCAGCCGCAGCCGTGCTTGGGCACGCTCCACCAGCGCCCGCACCGACACCGCCTCCGCGGCGGCGCGCTCGGCGCTTTGGATGCGCTCGAATTCGCCCAGCACCTCGCGCGTGGCCGGTTCTTCATCTTCCGGCCATTGCTGGCCGTTGGTGGCGCGCATGGCCAGCAGAATGTCGTAACAGGAGATTTGCTCCAACGGCCGGGCGGGCAGGTAGGCCGGCTCGCGCCCGGCCACTTCCATCACCAGCCCGGCTGCCTGGAGCGTGCGGAGAATTTGCAGGCTCAGTCGGTTGGGCACGCCCAGCGATGCGGACATTTCCGAGACCGGGGCTGCCGGCTGGCCGCTCTGGAAGTACTGGCCCACGCAAGTCATCAGCCGCAGCGCGATGAACTCGCGCCCGCGCTGGTCAATGCGCTCGGCCAGTTTCTGCTGCAAGTAGGCCGACCGGTTCTGCCAGGCATAGGCCACCTGCGCGCCCAGCAACAGGAACAACCACGAGAAGTACAACCCGGCCATGAACACCGGCACCATGCCCAGCCCGCCGTAAATCTTGAAATTGGTCACCACCCGCGACACGTAGAGCGCGCTGAACGAGTTGTTCAGATGCCACAGCACCGCGCACACCAACCCGCCGGCCAGCGCCGCCGTCCATTCCACCCGGGTGTTGGGCATGAGCGCGTAAAAGCCGGCAAAGGCCAGCCAGAGCACCAGCACCGGCAGGAATTGGAAGACCAGATTGCCTACAAACGGCATGCGGGTCAGCAGGCTGCGAGTCGCCTCCAGGTGCGGGCCGGTGGCCAAGGCCAGCGCGCTGATCAACAGCAACGGCGCCAGCGTGATCACCGCCCAGTAGAGCACCACCCGCAAAAACCAACTTCGCCCCCGCACGACGCCCCAGATGTCGTTGAACGTGTCCTCGATCCGGGCCAGCATCAGAATCGCCAGGAAGACCAGGGCCACGCTGCCGCTGACGCCCAGCGTGCCACTGCGGGTGTTTTGGATGAACCGCCTGATTTCGCGGGCCGCGGTTTTGCGCGCGTCCCGCAACTCCGGCGCGTTGGCCAGGCTCGCCAGCGCCCCCGCCACCGGCCTGGAGTTGGTTGCAGCCGCCGTCACTGGCACCGCCCCGGCGGTGGCCGCCGCCGCCGACCGGCTGTCGCCGAGGATCATTTCCTCCTCGCCCGGCCAATATCCCGATCCCAGCGAGAATATCGGGGTGTTGCTGGCATTGGCGGGCGGCACCAGGCTCGCTACCAACCTGTCAATGAACCGGTCAATCTGCTCCTCGCTCTCGCCCTTCAGCACGCTGCTGGTCACGCTCAGCACCACCGCCAGCATCGGGATCAGCGCCAGCAGGGTGGTGTAGGACAAAGCCGCCGCCCGGGCCGGACACCGGTTCTGAACAAAACTGCGCCCCACCAGCACGCCAAAATGCGCCGCCCGCTCCAGCCGCGACAGCTTCCGGCCAAATCGAATCGAGCTGCCGTCCCACAACCCCTGCGCCGCATCCTGCAACCGCTGCAGGACCGACACTGGCTTGTGCTGCGTGCTCACGTGCCGACGCTAACAAAGCCGCCGGGCAAGTCAATTGACCGGTTCGCGGCCAAGCTATTCGACCAGGTCCTCCAGCGTGGCCACGCGCGCCTGCATCGCCTTGGCCACCGGCAGCGCCCGAATCAGCGCGTTCTCCTCCGTCTGCCCCGGCACCGCCGACAACGTCACCCGGACAGCGGCAATCGGCTCGCCGTTGCGGTCGCGCAGCGGCAACACCACCGTGGCCTCGCCCTTGCCACGCACGTAGTAAGGACGCCCCTCAGCCAGCACCTTGGCCTCCGTGGACCCGGCCGCCTGGCCCAGATCGGCCAGGTGCTTGGCCCCGACGACCTGCGCCACGTCGGCACCGCCTTTGCGCGCAAAGACTTTCAGGTCGCGCACACGCGGATACCGCGCCAGGGCATCCTGCACCAGCTTCTGCGCCAGCGGCTCGGCGGGGCGGTACTCGACCCGCGCGTCGGCGAAGTAACTCACCGCGTCCGATTTGGTCCAAAACCCAATGCGGCCTTTGGTGAATGAATTGTCCCCCAGTGTGGGCAGGACCTCCCGCCCGTTGAGCAGGGCGCGAATCTGGTTGCCCCGGCACTCGACCGTCAACTCGTGCCACTGTCCGCGCGGGACTTCCAACTGCGGCCCCACCGGCGGGCTGCGTTGGCCGTCCACCACCTTGTAGAACCGGAGCGTCCCGCCCAGCGAACTGGCGCGCACGACGTAGAAATTCCGATTATCCTGAAGCCGGAACACCACGCCGGCCATCTGCTCCTTCTGCCCCTTGACCGTCTTGAACCGCGTGGTGAACGTGAAATCGCCGAACGTCTGCCCCTCATACACCAGAATGGGGAAATGCTCGTCGGTCGGGTCTTCGGCCAGTTGCGCCAGCACGGCCCGCCGCGTGACCACCGGGGCCTTGTCCGAGAGCGGGGCCAGCAACGGCGGCACCTCATCCAGGACGACCCGCCAATCGCCCGGCTGCCCCTCGCCGGCCACCAGGCTGCGAAATCCCGGCGGACACTGTCCCGCCGCCGATTCCCCGAACTCCAGCTTCAGCTCAGCCGCCCGGGCCGCCCACAGCAGGCTCATCACAACCCACGGCACAACACGTCGTATCACGACCGCAGCCTGACAAAAAACCACCCCGCCGACAAGCGCCCTGGTCTGTTGGGTCTCCGCCTCGGCCGTCGCCCACTTGACCGGCCACGGCGTTGGAGGTTGCCGCCGCAACGCAGGTTGACGGGGCCTGCTGCTCCTGACGCACAGCGACACCGAAGGCCGCAACCTCCAATTCTGCCACCGCTTCATCAACTTCGATCTGCCCTGGAATCCGATGGAGATCGAACAGCGCACCGGCCGCTTGCATCACATCGGTCAGCAGCACCCGGTGCACATCTACAACTTCGTTTAGCAACACACCCTTCAGCAGCACCTGCTGGAGGTCCTCCAAGACAAGGTGAACCTGTTCGAACTCGTCATCGGCGACACCGGCCTGGTCCTCGGCGAGCGGTTCAGCGCGGACGAGTTCGCCGAGGAGGTCTTTCGCCGCTGGCGCGATTCCGAAGGGCGTGTGGCCGAGTCGTTGCGGGCGCTGGATTACACTGGTTTGCCCGGCCCGTGATGGCTCGGGTTTTTGTCGCATGGGCTTTTCAGTTCCGGTTCCGGCTCGTGGTGCCCAAGTCTTGCTCCTTGGGGGGCTGCGTCCGCGCAGCACCGGCAACGGCCCGAATCCAATCCACGCCGAGGCCGACCGCGACTGCAGTCAGTGATGAGAGGCTCCGCCGCCTTCACAGCCAACGGATGGCTGCGGCGATAAAGTGCCGACGGAGAGTCCATCTTTTGAGCTTGCCACTCGGAGAGAAGGGTTGTTCTACTGGCTTTATGAACGGATCATTGGCGAATCTGTCTGTCGCGCAGCTACGCCGCGCGGCAGCTATTAAAGAGCAAATCGAGGGGCTGCAGAAGGAACTTCAGAGTCTCTTGGGCACGCCGGCGGCACCCGAGCCGAAACGCAAGCGGCGCAAGATGAGTGCGGCCGCCCGGGCCCGCATTTCTGCCTTCCAGAAGGCTCGTTGGGCCAAGATCAAGCAAGCCCAGCAACTGGCAGCCAAGAAAAAGTAAGCGGCTCGAAGGCTGACCTTGCTGCCGCGCTCTGCAAGGTCTCGCCGAAGCAGTCCACTGTTGGTGGAGCAGGGGCAAGAATCCCCTGCGTAAGTATGGGTTGAGGAGCACCCCGCCCACAGCGCCGCCCATGCACTTGGCACCGGGAATAGCCGCTCGGTGGTGACTGTGTGAGAACTGTGTCAAGCCCGGCCACCGGTGGCGAGGCTTGCAACCATCGTTAATAGGCGGGTTGGCGATTGGTTTAGTGCCGACCTTGGTAGCCCTCACACAGGTTGCCTCTGCTTGTACCTTACCTCCGCGCGGCCTGTGGCCACTCGTGCTCGGGCCATGTGCTTGCGGCCCATCCTACCGGCGAGTCCCGTTGGTCCAGTCGTCACCTGGCGAGAAGCCGGCCCGAGCACAGGGCACTGTCAGGACGTGCCATAGCGGGTCTCGCCGGCGCGACGCCGGCAGATTCCCGGTCAACTTTTCCTTGGTGGCGCGGCGTGCCCGCGGGGGGCGTGTCGCCTCGTCCAAGCCATCAGAAAGTGATCGTCTTCTCAGGCACGTAGATGATGTCGTAGGGCTTCAAGTAAAAGGGAGTCGGGTCCAGGCCGCTCAAGGCATTCTTGAGGTTCAGAGTGAAGTGCTGCTGTTGTCCGTTCTCGTTCCGGATGATCGAAACGGCGTTGATGCGCGCACGACGTTGATCGAATCCGCCGGCCTCCATAATCGCTTCCAACGCGGTAAGCGGCCTGTCCAATGGGATGCGCCCCGGCTTGAGAACCGCGCCGGATACATAGACGCTGGCGGAAGCTGAAACCAGGGTGACCGTAACCTCGTTGACGCTCAGCAAGTTCTTGTAAAGAGCCATCAGGTTTGCACGCAACTGGGCCGGCGTCAGACCGGTCGCCTTGACGTTGCCTACCAGGGGCAGAGTGATCGTGCCATCGAGTTGGATTTTTGCCACCGTGGTCATGTTGGTGTCGCCCTCGAACGCCACCCGGATCGTGTCGCCCTCGGTCAGCAAGCTGGACGTGTAAGGTGCGGGCACGGCCGCGCCGGGAGCCGGAGGGAACGACGTAGCCGGCTGCTGACACCCGGGCGTTATCAGCAACAGGGCCAGCACTCCCGACAGTGCCGCCCATGTGGACCGACACGCGAGCCATACGGGGACGACATGCAATCGCCGGGTGCATCGGGGGTTTTGGTGTGACAGTGAGGTTGTTTTCATGGGATTTGGTGCGTTTTGGGGATTAGAGATAATCAAGACGGGAGGCCGTAGCCAGGCGCAAGGGCCGTTCAGAATCGGTAAGCCAGGTCCAGCATGAAGCCGTTCAGGCGGTAATCGCGAACACGACTGGTGGAATCCTTGTTGACGAAACGATAGCCAGCGCCGGCCGAGAAGTGCTTGGTGAAGCGCCAGTTGAGTCGCGCGCCAACCCCGTAGCGATCGTAAGCTTCATCACGGGCGCCCCATGGTTCGGAGCTGTGCTCGTAAAACAGGTCGCCCGACAGCACGCCCTGCCGATGAAAGGACCAGGTCAAATCATACCGGGCCAGGAATGATTCCAGATAGTCGGCGCCCTGGTTGACGCCCTGGCTGACTTCGCGGGTCACGCTCACGCCGTGGGTGAAGTAGTCGGTCAAGCGGTTGCGCAATTCACCGCCCAAATACCACGACGAAAGCTCGCGAGAGTGCGGGTTGACTCGGTCAGGATCGTAGCGGTATGTGACGTATCCGCCGCGCAAGGTCAGATCGGTGGCCTCGGTGATTTGCCAGTTGACGTACGGCCCGGCGCTCACACTCCGGTTGTCGCCGCGCTCGCCAGTGTCGTACGTGGTGAAGCTGGCGCTAGCCTCCACACCGGCCTGACTGATTTCCGCCAGCCGGTAACCGGCGCGGGCAAACACCTGTTCCGAAGCGCGGTTCAAGTAGTCGTAGTCGTCCGAATCCGAGTAAAAGTTGAAGTGCGCGTAGCCTGCCTCCAACACATACCGGTCGGGCATCCAGCGCGCCCGCAGCCCGACGGTGTTTTCCAACCGCGGATACTCGGCCTGACCGCTCAGGGCGCCCTGACTGACGACGTCTTGGGAATAATGCGCGCGCTCGTAAAGCGTGAACACCCAGTCCCCGACCGGGATGTCCCATGCCCACTCGGAATCCGGAGTCACAAAGAACCGATCCAGGTCATCATGGTCGCTGTATTTGATGTAGCCCACGCCCATGCCGACGCTCAGCATGGACTCCCGCGACACAGGCCAGGTGGCCCGGAGCGTGGCTTGAGCGGAATGGATGAAATCCGACTCGCGATCGGTGTTTTGATAGTAGATGTTGTCGAGCCACTCCATGGAATAACGCACCCCTATCGCGTAGGTCACCGGTCCCGACCGCAGGCCTTCTTCCGGGCGGAGAAATTCGCCCCGGCTGCGCACCTGGTAAGCGCGGTCACCTTGGACCGCCGACACGAGCGCCTCTTGCCCTGGCGATCGCATCGTGGCTCCGCCCACCGCGACGAGTGCGCAAAGGAGGATGTTCGGGGGGCAATGCGACGACAGCCTTCTCCAACCGCTGTTTGATGTTTGCATGGTGCTGGCTCGGCGGGCGACGGGCGGCTTTCGTGCTGGCTCGATCTGGCAGCCTCCGATCCCCAGCCCCAGCCCGGAGAGTCAATGCACCGATAGCGGAAACCAACCAACATGGCAAGCGCTTCCCGTGACAAATCCCGGGCTCGAAGCACTCGCATCCCACCCCTGGCCGGTTTTTGGGACTCGAAGCGGGGCGGGCGGAAGGCTGGGCCTCAAAACCTGCCCCAACTCCAACCACGTCTCCGGTCGCTCGTCCGCAAACTCCTGCCGGCTGGCAATGAGGAGGTGGGCGACGGGCAGGTGCTTGTGGCCAAGCACTGAAGACACCCCGCCCCCTGCCGCGGCTGCAGGCGCTGGCTTCTGGTCCTGTCCCATCTCGTCCCGCCTGCGCGGAAACTGGCCGAACCTCGCCAGCCGCCGTGCCCGGCGCCTTCCACGCCGGTTTCCTACTCCAATCCGGCGGCCCGCGGCTGTCAGGGCGAGTCTTGGAGGCCTTGATACGGCACACGCTCCGCCAGCGGAACTCGTCAGAAGCACCGCGGCGATACCCTCTGGCCCAAGTAGCCAGTCTGCCCGCGTGTCTGCACAGGCAAGCCAGCGAGAGCGACCGGGCCGGGCAATTACCGTGCCTAAACAGGCAGTGAGGCAATGCCCGCGTCCACTGGCCCGCCGGGGCTGGCGGGCGCTTCGATCGGGCCGCAAGTAAACGTGCTTGCAACGGAGGGTGCTTCTTTGGCAAATAACGGAAGGTCGGCGCCCCCCGGTGGCCCTAGGTTGCGGCAGGACGCGTTGCAAGAATCCCCGTCCCGTTTGCTGTCTGGCTCCGGGCTTGGTGGCCTGCGCCCGAGCCGGCAGCGGAAGAGCACTTGATCGGGGCGCGCCGCGCCGCATTCGTGAGCCGTGGTACACAGCATGAACGCAAAAACCTACATTACCGTGGACGGCAATGAAGCCGTCGCCTACGTCAGTTATCGCCTCAACGAGGTCATGGCGATCTACCCCATCACGCCCTCCTCGCCCATGGGCGAGTGGTGCGACCAGTGGGCGGCCGAGGGCAAGCGCAACCTCTGGGGCACGATCCCCTCGGTGGTCGAAATGCAGAGTGAGGGCGGCGCGGCCGGCGCGCTGCACGGTGCCCTGCAAACCGGCGCCCTGGCCAACACCTTCACCGCTTCCCAGGGCCTGCTGCTCAAAATCCCCAACATGTACAAAATCGCCGGCGAGCTGCTGCCCACGGTTTTCCACATCACCGCCCGCACCCTGGCCACCCACGCGCTTTCGATCTTCGGCGACCACAGCGATGTCATGGCGGCCCGGGCCACCGGCTTTGCCATGCTGGCCTCCGCCTCCGTCCAGGAGGCGATGGACTTCGCTTTGATTGCCCAAGCGGCCACCTTCAAGGCCCGCGTGCCTTTCCTGCATTTCTTCGACGGCTTCCGCACTTCGCACGAGGTCCAGAAAATCGCTGTCATCCCGGACGACATCATGCTTTCGATGATGGACGTGAAGGCCATCGAGGCGCACCGCAACCGTGCGTTGTCGCCCGACCATCCGGTGCTGCGCGGCACCGCCCAGAACCCGGACGCCTTCTTCCAGGGTCGCGAGGCCTGTAATCCGTTTTACGCCGCCTGCCCGGACATCGTGCAGCAGGTTATGGATGAACTGGCCCGCAAGGTCGGACGGCACTACCACCTATTCGACTACGTGGGCGCGCCCGACGCCGAGCGCGTGGTGGTGCTCATGGGCTCGGGCTGCGAGACCGCGCACGAGACGGTGGATTACTTGGTGCGCAAAGGGGAGAAGGTCGGTGTGGTCAAGGTGCGCCTGTACCGGCCGTTCGACATCAAGCAGTTTGTCGAGGCCCTCCCGGCCAGCGTCCGGGCCATCGCGGTGCTGGACCGCACCAAGGAACCCGGCGCCGCCGGTGAGCCCCTCTACCAGGACTGCGTGGCCGCGGTTTATGAGGGCCTGAGCCAGGGGTGGGGACAGCTCCGCTCCATGCCCCGGATGATCGGTGGCCGTTACGGGCTGTCCTCCAAGGAATTCACCCCGGCCATGGTCAAGGCAGTGCTCGACAACCTGGACGCCCCGCAGCCCAAAAACCATTTCACCGTCGGCATCCAGGACGACGTGTCGCACACCAGCCTGGACTACGACCCGGATTTTTCGACCGAGGGCGACGACGTGGTGCGCGCGATGTTCTACGGCCTGGGCGCGGACGGCACCGTGGGCGCCAACAAGAACTCGATCAAGATCATCGGCGAGGAAACCGACAACTACGCCCAGGGCTACTTCGTCTATGACTCGAAGAAGTCCGGCTCGATGACCGTGTCACACCTGCGGTTCGGGCCGCGGGAAATCCGCTCCACCTACCTGGTGAGCAGGGCCAACTTCGTCGCCTGCCACCAGCCGGTTTTTCTGGAACGACACGACGTCACCCAACCGCTGGTCCCCGGCGGCACGTTCCTCCTCAACACCCCCTACTCGAAGGACGAGATCTGGGACAAACTGCCGCGGCCGATTCAGGAGGGCCTGATTCGCAAGAAGGCGAAGTTCTATGTGATTGACGCTACCAGCGTGGCCCGCGCCAGCGGCATGGGCGGCCGCATCAACACCATCATGCAGGTCTGCTTTTTCGCCCTGGCCGGCGTGCTGCCCAAGGACGAGGCCATCGCCCAAATCAAAAAGTCCATCCAGAAAACCTACGGCAAGAAAGGCGAGGAGGTCGTCCGCAAGAACATCCAGGCGGTGGACAACACCCTGGCCAATCTCCACGAGGTACCGGTGCCCGACCGCGTCACCAGCACCGTGGACTTGCTGCCCGGCGTCACCCCGGATGCCCCCGAATACGTTCGCTCCGTGCTGGGCAAGCTGGCTCTCAACCGCGGCGATGAACTGCCCGTGAGCGCCTTCCCCAGCGACGGCACCTTCCCCACCGCCACTGCGCGCTTCGAGAAACGCAACATCGCCCTCGAAATCCCGGTTTGGGACGAAAAGGTCTGCATCCAGTGCGCCAAGTGCGTGGCTGTGTGCCCGCACGCCTGCATCCGCATGAAGGTGTACGCGCCGGCGCTGTTGACCGACGCCCCGGCCACGTTCAAGAGCACTGACGCCCGCAATCCGGACTGGAAGGGTCTCAAGTTCACCCTCCAGGTTGCTCCCGAAGACTGCACCGGCTGCGCCCTGTGTGTGGACGTTTGCCCGGCCCGCAACAAGCAGGAAGCCAAGCTCAAGGCCATTAACATGCGGCCCCAGGCGCCCCTGCGTTTCCAGGAACGCGACAACTGGAACTTCTTCCTCACCCTGCCGGAAATGGACCGTCGGAAGGTCAAGCTCACCCAGTTGCGCTCCCAGCAGGTCCTCCAGCCACTCTTCGAGTTCAGTGGTGCCTGCGCCGGCTGCGGCGAAACGCCCTACTTGAAGATGCTCTCGCAACTGTTCGGCGACCGGCTGCTCATCGCCAACGCCACCGGTTGCTCCTCGATCTACGGCGGCAACCTGCCCACCACCCCGTATGCCTGCGACGCCGCCGGCCGCGGGCCGGCGTGGTGCAACTCGCTATTCGAGGACAACGCCGAGTTCGGCTTGGGCTTCCGCGTCTCGCTGGACAAGCAAAAGGAATTTGCCGGCGAACTGGTCAGGAAGCTGGCGCCCGTGCTGGGCGACGACCTGGTCAGCGGGCTGCTCAACGCCGACCAGAAGGACGAAGCCGGCATCTACGAACAGCGCCAGCGCGTGGCCGCCCTGAAGCAGAAACTCCAGGGCAACTCCTCATTGGAGGCACGGCTGCTCCTGCCCATCGCCGACACTCTGGTCAAGAAGAGCGTCTGGATCGTGGGCGGCGACGGTTGGGCTTACGACATCGGCTACGGTGGCCTGGACCACGTGCTGGCCAGCGGCCGCGATGTCAACGTGCTAGTGCTGGACACCGAGGTTTATTCCAACACCGGCGGGCAGATGTCCAAGTCCACTCCGCGCGGCGCGGTGGCCAAATTCGCCGCCGGCGGCAAGCCGCTCCCGAAGAAGGACCTGGGGCTGATCTGCATGACTTACGGCAACATCTACGTGGCCAGCGTGGCCTTGGGCGCCAAAGACGAGCACACCTTGCGCGCCTTCTTGGAGGCCGAGTCCTACGCCGGGCCGTCCATCATCATTGCCTACAGCCATTGTATCGCCCACGGCATTGCCGTGGACATGGGCGTGGGCATGCGGCAGCAAAAGCTGCTGGTGGACTCCGGCCAGTGGTTGCTGTACCGCTACGACCCGCGCCGGGCCGCCGCCGGCGAGAACCCGCTGCAACTGGATTCCACCGCCGCCAAGGCCAAGGTGCAGGAATACCTGCTGAGTGAAAACCGCTTCCGCATGCTCACCAAGAGCAAGCCGGAGGAAGCCAAGCGCCTCTTTGAACTGGCCCAGAAGGACGCCGACGCCCGCTGGCAGTTCTACGCGCACCTCTCGGCCCGCAAACCCAGTGGCAACGGCCACGCTGACGAACCCACCGCACCCCAAGCCAAAGTGTAACCGCACAAAGCGCCGCCCCGGCTTTATGGCGGGGCGGCGCCGCGAATACAATAACCCAAAACGCAATTGCTATGGACCTGGCCACCACCTACCTGGGCCTTCGGCTCAACAACCCCCTCGTCCCCTCCGCCTCGCCTCTGGCGGAGAAACTTGATGACGTCAAGCGTCTGGCGGACGCCGGCGCCGCAGCCATCGTGCTGCACTCGCTGTTCGAGGAGCAGCTCCGGCTCGAAAGCGCCGAGTTGGATTATCACCTGACCCACGGCACCGAAAGCTTTGCCGAGGCGTTAAGCTACTTCCCCGAGTCGTCTGAATACCGCCTCGGTCCGGAGGAATACCTCGACCACATTGCCAAGGCCAAAGCGGCCGTCAAAATCCCCATCATCGCCAGCCTCAACGGTTCGACCCTCGGCGGCTGGACGGACTACGCCAGCAAAATCCAACAGGCCGGTGCGGATGCGCTCGAATTGAACATCTACAGCATCCCCACCGATTTCCACCTCGCCGCGGCGGACATCGAGAAAACCTATCTGGACATCGTGGGCGCCGTGAAGGCGGCGGTGACGATTCCCGTGGCCGTTAAACTCAGCCCCTTTTTCACCAACTTCGCCAACATGGCCCAACGCCTCGCCGAGGCCGGCGCCAACGGCTTGGTGCTGTTTAACCGCTTTTACCAGCCGGACATTGACCTGGAAACCCTCGAGGTCAAACCCAATGTCCTGCTCAGCACCCCCATGGCCATGCGCCTACCCCTGCGCTGGATCGCCATCCTGCATGGCCGCATTCCGGTCAGCCTCGCCGCCACCGGCGGCATCCATCGCGCCACCGACGCGCTCAAAATGCTCATGGCCGGTGCTGACGTAACCATGATGTGCTCCGCCTTGCTCCGTCACGGCCCTCAACACTTGGCCACCGTCCGGCGTGAGATGGTGGCCTGGCTGGAACAGCACGAATACGAGTCCATCGCCCAGCTCAAAGGCAGCCTCAGTCAGAAAAAGTGCGCTGACCCAACCGCTTTCGAGCGCGCCCAATACATGCGCGCCCTGTCCAGCTACACGTTTGATCCGGCCATGGTGACCCCTGCGGTCTGAGGAAACCGGGCTGTTTGCGTCCTCCCGCAAACTGAGCAAGCGGCCCGGGCTGCCCTGGCGCCCCACACGCGCCGTGAAACACCCCGCCGGTGACGGGCACCGTTTCGTCCAGACCCTTTTGCGACGGGCCGCTCGCCGCGGCGGTATCCCGCGGCAGCCCGGCTGGTGCGGCAGCTTATGACCGCACCTGCCCGTTGCCCAGGCCCAGCCACTTGTAGCTGGTCAGCTCCTCCAAACCCATCGGGCCGCGCGCCCCGATCTTGTCGGTGCTGATGCCAATCTCCGCACCCATCCCGAACTCGCCCCCGTCGGTGAACCGCGTGCTGGCGTTCCAATACACCGCCGCGCTGTCCACCTCCGCCAGGAACCGGCGCGCCACCGTCTCGTTGGCCGTCACAATCGCGTCACTGTGCGCGCTGCCGTAGTGGTTGATGTGCTCAATCGCCGCCTCCACCCCGTCCACCACCCGCACGTTGAGGATGTAGTCATTGTACTCGGTGAACCAGTCCTGCTCCGTGGCGCGTTTGATTTCAGATTTCAGATTGGGAATCTCGGGCCTCAGAATCGCTTCGGCCTCCGCATCCACGCGCAACTGAACGCGTTGTTCTCCCAGCCGCCGGCCTATGAGCGGCAGAAAGGCTCGGGCGATCTTGCGGTCCACCAGCAACGTTTCCATGGCGTTGCAGACCGCGGGCCGCTGGCACTTGGCGTTGTAAGCCACCTCCTCGGCCATTTTCAGGTCGGCATCGGCGTCCACATAGACGTGGCAAACACCCTTGTAATGCTTGATGACCGGCACCCGGCTGCAGTCGGCCACGGCGCGGATCAGCCCCTCGCCGCCCCGCGGGATGCACAGGTCCACATACTGCGGCAGCGCCAGCAGGGCGGGAATGGCCTGGCGGTCCGGTGTGGTCACAACCTGAATGGCCTCGGACGGGAACCTCGCCCCCAACACCGCGCGCCCGGCGTTTACCATCGTGTCGGCAATGAGCTTGTTGGATTGCAGCGCTTCCTTGCCGCCGCGCAGGATCGTGGCATTGCCGGACTTGAAACACAGCCCGGCGGCGTCCGCCGTCACGTTGGGGCGCGACTCGAAGATGATGACGATGACGCCGATGGGCACGCTGACCTTCTGCAAGCGCAGCCCGTTCGGGCGGGTGCGCTCCTCCAACACGCGGCCCACCGGGTCTGGGAGCGCCGCGACCTCGCGGAGGCCCCTGGCCATGGCGGCAATCCGTTTGGCATCCAGCCGCAACCGGTCGAGCATCGCTGCCGACAAGCCCAGGGCTGTGGCGGTCTGCAGGTCGCGCGCGTTGGCCTCCTGCAATGTCGCGCTGCTGCGTTCCAGGGCGTCAGCCATCGCTCGGAGGGCGTCGTTTTTCTCAGCGGAGCTTAACCGGCCCAGCAGCCGCGAGGCGGCCTTGGCCTGTTTGGCCACTTGCGTCATTTGCTCGCTCAAGGTCATGCCGGCAAGCTACGCTAAAAGCGGCGTCGGTGAAATCCCAAACCCGTGCGTCCGAGAAACCGGGCTGACGTTCTCGCAGATGCCAGGTCATGGCCAGTCCCTCTGTGCGCACCACTCTCAGCGGGCGAAGTGAATCGCCGGCGCCTCCGCGCCGGGCATAGCGCACCTGGTGGTCGTTGATGAACTCGCCGCCGTTGTCGCTGTCGTCCCCGCGCAGCGCCGCAGGGCAGCCAGCCAGAAAACCCCGAGCGATGGCACCCGTCTGTACGGTGCACACTTCTTGGGCAGGCTGGCTGCGGGCGAAGGGCTCGCATGCCAAAACGGGTCTGGCTCCCTGCGCGTGCAGGGCCGCGTGGCGATAGCGGCCGAGCCATTCGACCAGTTCGCTGACCGGTCGGGACTCGAAACGGCGACTGGCAGAGATGCAGTGTGGGCGCCTTGGGCAAAGGAATCCCTCATGGGGGCTGGCTGACTCGGGTGTCCCCGGCTCGGCAGCGCGCATTTTTGAGTCAACCGGGGCTGTCCGGCAGCCCCATTCCCCCGCTTCGGTAACACTCTTTTTGAGTCAAATCGCGGTCAAGTCGGTCAACCAGAAACAGATTGACAACAAGTGCGCAAGGTGGGAGAATGCGCATGAAATCGAGACTGAGAACCAAGACAACCAATCAGCAGCAGACCAAACGCCTATGAAACCGACCATCCTTGGCATCGGCATCGTGACGGCAGTCCTCATCGCCTCACCGGCCGGGGCACTGGCCAACGTCTATGACGATTTCTCCGACCTCAACGACACCGTCAACCCAGCCTGGGTGCATCTCGACGGTTTGGTTGGTTCGACTGGCCAATCTTGGGATGCGTCCGGGGGAAACTACCGGATGCAGGCCCCGAACAACGGTTTCAGCGGGTACGGCTTTGTTGGCAGCTATGTGCCTGCCAGTTTCACGGACTCGATCACCCGGGCGGACTTTGTGAACTTCGCCGGGCCAGGAGCCAATCCGGTGTTTGGTGTAGCCACCCGGCTGAACGGGAACAACGGTTTCAACGCGCTGACGGGCTACGCATGGGCTTACGAGCCGTTTGCCGCAGGGCTGACCGGCGAACTGGTCCTCTACCGCATCACAGGCGCGTCGCTCACCGACCTGGGCTCGGTTCAAGTGAGTCTTGATCCGTCCAAGGACTACACCTTCGAGTTGGCTGCTATCGGATCGGAGCTGCGCGGGCGGGTGTTTGAAGTGGGAGGCGGGCTGGTAGCTGAAAAGACCGCCACTGATGCCGCATTCGCCAGCGGCTATTCCGGGGTGCTGGGGTACGGCCAAAACGGTGTAACGCCGCCGAGCGACTTCACGGTGGATAATTTCGCCGTTGTTCCCGAGCCGGCCAGTTCGTTGCTGCTGGGCCTCGGGTTGGCCGGGCTGTGGGTAATACGCCGCCGACAGTAACCGGCTAAAGCCGCCCCCGCCAAGTTTTCGCCGGTTGCCGGCACAACAGCCGGCTGGCGATGTGAAGTAGCGCCTGCACCGCGCCTGTTACCGATTGTCATCCCGGACCGGCCAAATTGAAATGGCTGGTCCGGGCGCAACCGCCCCGGCTGTTCAGTAAATGCGCCACCCTCCAATTGTGAGGTATGCCATGAAGCGACTATTGGCTTTGTTTCGTCGGCCCGGTTTTCGGCCACGTTGTCCGCGGTTGTCACCTGCTGATTGCGGCAGGTGGGTGAGGCCCGTCCTGTTGTGCGCTCTGGTTATGAGCTGTGGCAGTGCAGCGGGGCAGTCGGACAATTTTGACGACGGCGACGACGCTGGCTGGACGCGCTATGACCGCACGGGGACAGCGATTTTCAGTTTCCCGAACGGCGGTTACCGCATCCAGGCGACCTCGCTCAGCTCCTCAGTGGAGACTGACAAGGCCCTGGCGGTGTCGGTTCGCGACGAGGAGTACTCCGATTTCTACGTGGCAGCGGACTTGGTGGCGTGGGATGCCAGCGTGCGCTCGGCCATTGGGTTGGTCTTCCGCGCCCGAGATGTGGGGCCGGGCACGACCAAGTGCCTGGTGGCCTACTGGACGCCGGCCATTAGCGGTGGCGGCAACCGCGTGTTCTCCATTTACTACCTGTGGGGCGACGTGCCGCTGGCCCCGGTGGCGGCCACGCTGCTGACGCTCGAGACCAACCGCACTTACCGCATGGTCGTGACCGGCACCGGCGATTTTATCGAAGCCAGGGTTTACGACCTGAACGACCTGACCAGGCCGGTGGGCTACGTCGCGGGCCACTTGGACCCGCTGAACCTGTGGGAACTGCCTGCCAGCGGTCGCTGTGGCGTGTTCGCCTACTCGCGCAACGGCACGTCGGTGGACGTGACTTACGACAACTTTGTGGCGGCGGCCACGGCGCCAACCAACGTGCCGTTACCGGGCACGCTTCATCCCGTGCCGGGCGCACCCCACGTGCTGAACCGTGTCCCGCCTTCCGACAAGAATTTTCATCCTCCCACTGCCGGCGTCACGTTCACCGCCGCCACGTTCGGGACCAACACGATTGATCCGTCCGGTATTCAACTCTGGCTCAACGACACGGAGGTCTCGTCGGCACTGGCGATTGGGGGCAGCCCAACTTCTCGGACCGCGGCTTACAGCGGCTTGCAGAGCAACACACTTTACAGCGCGCGCATTGTCGTAACAGCTTCCGACGGCAAGAGTGCCACCAACGAGTTCTGGTTCGACACATTCAGCGAGGCGTTCGTCACCTCCGGTGGGGTGAAGCTGGTGGAGGCCGAGGACTACAATTACGGGGGCGGCCAGTACCAGAACGACCCGCCGCCATCCGGGTTTCGGCGCAGCGACAGCGGCCAGGTGAACGGCAACGGCGTCGGCTATCTGGACCTGGCCGGTGTGCCTGACGTAGATTACCACGACCGGCGCAGCGGGCCTGAGCCGGGCTACCAGGCATATCGGTGGAACGACGCGGTGGGGACATTTGCCGGCTCGCTTTGGTACCAAACCGACGGCGGGATGACGACTTTGACGACCAACGACACCCCCCTGCAGAAGTTCGAAGCGCTTGATCTTCCAGACTACCAGGTCCACCACACCGAGGGCACCGAGTGGCTCAATTACACCCGGGATTTTGCCCCGGGCCGTTACCGCGTCTTCCTGCGGCTGTCGAGCTACTCGACCCAGGACATCCTGTTTGACGAAGTCACCGGCGACCGCACGCAGCCCGGGCAGACCACCGTGCCTGTGGGCAGATTTCACGCGTTCAACACCGGTCACATCTCGATCTACCGGTATTTCCCGCTGGTGGACGACTCGGGCCGGCCGGTGGTCCTGGAATGGTCCGGGCAGAAGACATTCCGGCTGACGATGGACGGACCGCCGCAGGACCTCACCCGGAACGCCCTGCAGTTGAACTACCTGATGTTTGTGCCCGCTCCAGCTACGCCTCAACCCTTCCGGTTGTTCGATCCCGTGCGCGTTGGCGATACGTTCAGCGTGTCGTTCCTGTCTGAGAGCGGCTTCACCTACACCCTGCAGCACAAGAACGCTCTGAGCGATGGACAGTGGACCGACGGCGCGTCGGTGTCCGGCGACGGCACGCGACGCACGCTGGTGGACCCAACCGGTCAGCCGGCGCGCGTGTACCGGGTGTTGGCGCGGTAGGCCGCCGGTATCGGGCGCCGAGCCGTGGGCCGGCGTCGAATATGTGCACGCCCGGCGGGCCGTATTGGAGGTGTGCGCAAGCTTGCAGAGGCTTGCTCACGGCGGCTAGCCTGCCACCCCGTGCGCCTGCTGGACCGGTACCTGTTGCGCGAACTGCTCGTTCCGCTGGGCTTTTGCCTGAGCGGATTCCTGCTGTTTTGGATAGCCTCCGACCTGCTGGTCCGCGTGGATGAGTTCCAGGAACACCACCTCCGGGCGCTGGACATCGCCGAGTATTACCTCGTACGCGCTCCCGAGTTCCTGGCCGTGGTGTTGCCGCTGGCCCTGCTGCTGGGCCTGCTCTACGCGCTGACCCAGCACGCCCGATACCACGAAATCACGGCCATCCGCGCTGCCGGGGTGAGCCTGTGGCGACTGGCTTGTCCCTACTTTCTGACCGGGCTGGCTGGATGCGGCGTGTTGTTTTACCTGAACGAGTTTTGCGCGCCGGACAGCGCGGAGCGGGCGGAGCAGATCCTGGAACGGCGCCGCAGCGACCGACAGGCCAGTTCCCAGCGCCACGTGGTGCGCAATCTGGGCTTTGTCAACGCCCGCGACCAGCGCGCCTGGCATTTGGACGCTTACAACCTGCGCGCAGCCGAGATGACCGGACCGCAGGTGGACTATCCATTGCCTGACGGGTCGCGCCGCTGGCTGTTTGCTGCGCGGGCCGTGTGGACCAACCAGACCTGGGTATTCTACGAGGTGAGTGAGTACACCGACGACCCGCGAGTCAACACGCTGCTGACGCCCTACCGACGCGTCGCCATGCTGGCCCGACCTGATTTCACCGAAACGCCGGAGCAGATTCGCAGCGAGATCGTCGTCAGCAGCCGACTCGGTCTCCGCAGCGCTCGCAAGGCAGACCTGCCCGCCATGCAAATCCTGAATTACCTGCGGCTGCATCCGCAACTGGGGCCGGCCGAGGCCGCCTGGCTGCATACCAAACTGCAGGGCCGGCTGGCGGCACCCTGGACCTGCTTGGTGGTCGTGGTGATTGCTCTGCCTTTCGGCGCGATTCCTGGCCGCCGCAGTGTGTTCGTGGGGGTCGCCGGCAGCGTGTTCTTGTGCTTCGCCTATTTCATGCTGCTGCAATTGGGCTTGGTGCTGGGCACGGGGGGGCGTCTGCCGCCCTGGCTGGCCGCTTGGTTCCCCAACCTCACCTTCGGACTTGCAGGCATCTGGCTGACCGCAAGGGTGCGGTGACCCGCCCGCTGCAGCGGCTGGCTGAGATTTTGAAGAGGAGGCCAACGCTTCGCGAGTCTGGTGGGCGTGAGTTGACCGGCCGACCGGCCTGCGCCTCCGGGCGCCCCACCGATACCAGACCGGCGTTGGTGCAGCCGCGGGCTGCGTGGCGGGAGTCGCCCGCCCGGGGCATCGTTGGGGCATTGCAGGCGCGGGCAGCGTGGCCCGGCGCCGGATTGAAGGAACGAGACGTGCAATGCCAAGCCGCTTACCAAGGTGACGCCGACCTACATCTGCCCTCAGAAACCAGCGTAATTGGTGCGAGCGGCGTCGGTCACAGCCCACAGGTTGATGGGGGTGAGGCTCTTGCCGAATTTCAGATACCGCACGCTGCCGTCGGCGAAGGCGTAGTTGGATCCACCGGAGCGGTTTTTGCGCCCGGTGCCGGAGTGCCGGCTCTGTTCAACCTCCTCCACGTCGTTGCCGTTGCCCTCGAAAAAGTCCATGTAGTAGTGGGGCGAATCGGTCTCCTTTTCCCCAAAGGTGATGGTCTCCGCAGGATAGCGAATCAGCGTCTCCTTCATGCCCTGTGGGTAGGAGGCGGTGGTGTAAGCCTGCCATTCCCCCGGCGCCAGGGACACTTGAAAGTAGTCGTTCCAAGCGTTGATGAGGTAGCTGCGCGGGGCGCCGTCGGCCGGATACAGGTTTGTGTTGGCCGACTGGGTGGCGGGGTTTGGGCCGTCGGACGGGCAGCGCAACAGCCGCACGTCGCGGTAGTAGGTCTGCAGACGGTGCGGCCAGCGCGCCGGCATGAGCCGGGGTGGGAAGAAGCCCTCGTGATCATCCACGTACAACCGCAGCGCCAGGCCCAGTTGGCGGAGATTATTGTTGCAGGAAATGCGCCGGGCGGTTTCCTTGGCCTTGCTCAGTGCCGGCAACAGCATACTGGCGAGGATGGAAATGATGGCGATGACGACCAGCAACTCGATCAGCGTGAAAGCGGCCTGACCCGGCGTTGCCTTGCCGGCCGCTCGAATACTTTCGGCGCGCAAACGTCCATTCATTGTAACAATGTCTCGCAAAACCCTGATTCTGTTTCTGGGCCTGGTCCTGCTGGCAGGCGTTTATGTTTACTACATCTCGGACTGGTTTGCCCCGTCCGAAATTCAAATCATCCACACCATCCGGCCCAATGCCTTGGCCGGGCGAAGGGTGGCCCGTCGCGACACCCCGCGCCCCTCATCGCACATCGTCTCGTTTTCCCTGAACCGCAGGGTTCGCCTGACCGAGGTGCGGGTCGTTTTCGCCAGCGACGCGGCGACCAACAAATACCCCCATCCCCTCTGGCATCTCGTCTCCGACTCCAATTCCGTCCCGACCAAGGCGATCGTTTACGGCAGGCCCATCCGCGGCATGCGCCCCGCCGTCAAGAACGCCTGGCCCGACCCGCTTCAGCCGGACACGGCTTACAAGCTCTATCTGAAAACCGATGCCGGTCCGGCGGAACACGATTTCAAGACTCCGCCCGGCTTTCCCGCGCCTCAGTAGCCTGCGCGTGTCGGGGCAGACACCCCACAGACCGGGGCCGGGTAATGACCCGTTCACCGGGCAACGGGTACCCCGGGCCTAACCACACCGGGGCACGCCCCACCAGACGTACTTTGTCTGCTGCCGGTTACGCGGCCTGCCGGTTTTCAGCCCGTCGCCGCTTGCGTTGGCGTTGCTCCAAACCGGGATGCACAAGCCGGCCACTCGCCGCCCAGCCCTGTTCCAGACGCCCGGCATTACTCCGGAGCTTTCAGCGCGGCTACCAAGTCCAGCCGTTTTAGTCGCCGCAGCACCACCAGGGCCGAGAGCGCCGCAGCCACAGCCACCGTGAGCGTCGCGAAGGCGTAGTTGTGCAGGGTAAGGATGACCGGCAACCGAACCGTCTCGGTGTTCACGGTTTGCACGATGGCCGTGGCAAACCCCGTCCCCAGCACAAGCCCCAGCGGCAGAGCAAGCAGCGCCAGAATCGTCAGCTCGGTGAGCAACACCGCCCCCACCTCCCGTTCCGAAAAACCCACGACCCGCAGCGTAGCCAACTCCCGCGCCCGTTCCGCCAGCGAGATACGCGCGTTGTTGTAAACCACCCCAAACGCCACCACGATGGCGAAGGCCAGGTAAATCTTCTGGACGAGGTTGATGCTGGCGGCGGTGGACCGGCGGAAGTTGTCCCTCAGCGATTCCTTGATGCCCACCCAGCTTACCCGCGGGATGCCCTTCAGCGCCCGCAGGAACTCGCTGCGGTGCGCCGCATCAATGCTGAAGCTGGCTCCGCTGACGATGTCCCCTTCGCCCAGCAACCGGTTCAATGCGCGCAACTCCATGTGCGCCACCAGCCCGGTGAGGTCCTCGGAGACCGCCACCAGCGGCACCAGCCGCACCGGCCGTCGGCCCTCCAGAATCTCCACCGTCAGCACATCGCCCACCCGTGCGCCAAGCAACTCCGCTAACTTGGCTGAAACCACCAAGCCCTGGGCTGGCAGTTGGATCTCCCGGTAGTGCGCGTCAATCACCCGGCTGTGCTGCGTGTCCGCTGGCGTTCCCTGAATGGCCAGTTGCCGGCTGCGCGGGCCGAAACGCAGCCGCGCCGGCGCCCCTCGGAACGGCTCGACCGCCACCACGCCGGGCAGGCGACGCAGCAGGTGCGTCACCGCTTGGCTGGCCGGCTCCGTCAACCCAATGTTGATATCCTGCCGCTGAACGACGTCCCATTGAAACCCCAGCACCTCGGCCACGCTGTCGTGAAAGCAGTTGGGCACGATCAAAATGCCGGTGGCCAGCGCCAGCCCGGCCACGGTGAACAACGCCTGGGCCGGATGCCGCTCCAGGTTGCGGACGGCAATCCGAAACGAGTGCGAAAACAGCCGAGCCACCCCGCCCCGCTCGATCAGGGCCGGTCGGTAGTTGGCCGGCGGCTCGGGCCGCATGGCTTCCGCCGGCGGCAACCGCGCCGCCCGCCGCACGGCACTGAGCACGCCCGCCGCCGTCGCTGCCGCACCCACCAGCACAGCAATCGCCACCGAGGCTCGGTCCAGCCGAAAATGCAGGTCCGGGAACCGGAAGAACAGGTGGTAAAGATGCACCAGCCGTGTTCCCAAAACCACCCCGCCCAGCGCGCCCAGTGTCGTGCCGCCCACCACCATCACCCAGGCGAACTTCAGATAGTGCGCCACGATCTGCCCGTTGCTGAACCCGAAGGCTTTCAGAATGGCGATCTGCTCCCGTTGCAACGCCAACAGCCGGGACAGCACCGCGTGGGTCATGAACGCCGCCACGCACAGGAACACCACCGGAAACCCGATCGACAGCGTGCGCAGAATGTAGATCTCGTCCGACACGCGGATGTGCGACGGATGATCCGCCCGGCCAAATGCGCCCCGGCCCCCATACGGCCGCAACAGGCGGTCCACCTCGGCAATCACCGCCCGCGCGCTGGCGCCAGGCGCCAGCGTCAGGGCCAGGTAGTTGAACGCGCCCTCCAGATCAAAGGCGGACGCCACCTCCTTGTAGGGCATCCAGAACGTGCCATAGGTGCGGTTGTCAGGCAGTGCCGCGCCCGGCCGCGCCTCGAAGACAATCTCCGGCGACAGCACAATCCCGGCAATCCGGAACTCCTGACGACGCCCCTTGAGCAACAGCGAAATCCGATCGCCCGGTTGCAGCCGGTTGGCTTCGGCGAAGGCCTCGCTGACCAGCAACTGGCCGCGGCTGCCGGCTGGTAGCCACTGACCCGCCCGCAAAAACAGCCGATTCAATTCCGGCTCGCCCACCTCCGGCAACGACCGCACCTGCCCGCTGGCCGGCTCGTCCAAACCCGGTATGTCCAGCGTGACCAGCACCGCGATGCCCGGCTGGACCACCGCTACGCCGGGCAGTTCGGCCACGCGTCGCGCCAGCGCATTGGGCGCGCGTTTCAAGTGAACGAAGATTTCGGCGAACCGGTGCTCCTGGTAGTACGCCTGCCGCGTGCTCTCCAGCGAGTAAATCAGGCTGCGGGCCATGATCAGCATCGCCAGACCGCAGGCCATGACCAGCGCCACCGCCAGGGTCTGGCCCTTCAGCCGGCTCAGATCCCGCAACACCTTCCTGTCCAGATGCGACAGCATGATCCACCGCGACACTTCAGATGCGCCATCCGGCCAGCCAAGGAAAGCCCAAATCAGCCCTGCACCAACCCGCCCACCGGTCGCATGGCAACGCACAGGCCGTCCGCTCGCCCAACGTGCAATGTAACCACGGGACGTGGGAACCGTCTGTCTAGGCGACCAGGCGCGGGCTTGCCAAGGTGAAGTCGGCAGGCACATGCAGCCGGGCCAAGACAGCAAACACACAGCAACGAAGAGACACACGGTGATGAAGACAACAAGTCAACTCCTACTGGCCGCGCTGATTTCAGCCGGTTTGATGACCAGCGCACTGACAGCCGGCGCCGCTGGCAAGGCCGCCAAAGGCGACAAGGCTGCCAAAACCACTGCCGTGCAGGGGCGCCTCCAGCAGATGAGCGAACAGCTCAACCTGACGGACGAGCAAAAGGAGAAGATCAAACCCATCCTCCAGGAGCAGATGGAGAAACAAAAAACCCTGCGCACCGACACCAGCCTGACTCCCGAGCAGAAGAAGGAAAAGGCCAAGGAACTCCGCACGGAGCTGACCCAGAAACTCAAGCCCATCCTCACGCCGGAGCAGTTCGAAAAGTGGCAGAAACAGGCCCGCTCGACGGCGACACAGCGCGGCGCCAAGAAGGACAAGGCGCGTTAATCCAGCCGCGCAGAGGGCGTGGCTGGTGAATGGGGGGCCAGTTTCGATGAAGCCCCCGGGCATGGCGGTGTGGGCCTGGCGCTCGCACCGCCACGCTCACGTGTTGCGGAGTGCTCTCGGCAAGCGGTTCGCCGGCGGGCTCAAACGCGCGCCGGTAACGTCGCCGGCTTGATGCGCGGCCTCTGCCGTATGCGGTAGCGGTTCGGTACAGGAGGGTCGCTGCCGGAGTGCATCGGGCGCTTGCTTTTGGCCCTGAAATCGGCGTAAGGTTCGGCTGCTTCGAGCGGCGGCCTCGGCGGGTGGAGCGGACGCCGCAACGGCATCCCTGCAGGCCGGGACGCCGCAACGGGTAGCCAGGGTAGCTCAGTGGCAGAGCAGAGGACTCATAAGCCTTTGGTCGGGGGTTCAAATCCCTCCCCTGGCACCATCCGGTGCGATCCTGAGCCTCCCCGTCATTCTGTTTGATGGCTCGGTGGGGCTTTGCCCTCGCTGCGGAGGTGAGTTCAGCCCGGAACATTGGGCGCGCTGGTTTCGATCGAGCCTCCGGTTCGTCCTTCTTCTGACCGTTGGGCAGTCCGGTCGAGCCGCGGTTGGCGACCGTGTCGCGCCGGATTCCGTTTGAGGCCGGCGCCGCGCCCGCAAACCCGCCGGTGTGGCGGCTTTACTTCGCGGTGATTTTCTGATACGAATCAAGCGCTGGCTCTCGGTATGGCATGACTCGCGCACCCAGACGAACCATCCGCGTTCTCGTGGTGGACGACCACCCCGTCGTCCGACGCGGCTTGGTGTCGTGCTTGTTGGAACATGGCCACCTCAAAGTGGTCGGGGAGGCAGCCGATGGCGAAGAGGCGATGCGCCAGGCCGCAGACCTGAAGCCGGACCTGGTGTTGGCAGACATTCATATGCCCCGCATGGATGGCTTGGCGCTGGCCGAGGCGATGCAGCAGTCGCTGCCCACCGCGCGCGTGGTCATCCTCTCGGTCCACAACAAGCCTGATTACATCCAACGGGCCATCCGAGCCGGGGCGCGCGGTTACGTGCTCAAAGACACGGCGCCGGAGCAGTTGGTCGCCATTTTGGAACGGGTTTACGCAGGGGAAGTGGTGTTCAGCCCGGACGTGGCAAGAGTCGCCTTGGACCAAATGGTAGCGGTGCGGGGCAAAGCCCCGGGGGCCGCCCAGCTCAGCCCGCGCGAGCGCGATGTGTTGGTGCGGATTGCCGAAGGCCAGACCAATCAGGACATCGCCCGCGCGCTCGGGGTGAGTGTGCGCACGGTCGAGACCCACCGGGAACGGGTCATGCGCAAACTGGACCTGCACAGCGTCGCCGCACTCACGCGCTTTGCCATCCGCCAGGGGTTGATCTCCTTGGACGCGGACAGTCCGGCCTGACGCCGGCCGAGGTCGCGAGCTCCGGCGCTCGCCGAATCTGCTTGTCAGCGCCCCAACGGCTGGCGAGTTTGTGCGTCCCCGCTGGCTGGAAGGGTGGCTGAGTGGTTGAAGGCACCTGACTCGAAATCAGGCGTGGTCGCAAGGCCACCGTGGGTTCGAATCCCACCCCTTCCGCCAAACCCAACCGGTTACCCCACCGCCGGCCATGCCGGCGGGTGGCTCGACAGCTTGTCCGCAGCCGACCCACCCACGCGCATTCGCCACGCCTCCGGATGGCCCCTGGGCCAGGCCGCGCCGGTGTGTTCCGTCGCCACAGCCGCCGCGTCGTCGCCCCTCGCCTTGCTGCTACCCGCCTGGGGCGCGTTACCATCCGCCCCGCAGCAACTGCAACCATTCACGTGTGATCGCCTCGCCTACGGTCCGCGCATCTTTCAGTTCCTCGGGCGTTTGCCCCCAATAGAAACTGATCCAGCCAGCGACGTGGGCCCGAGCGTCCTTCATGAAACCGACGAGCTCCTCCGGCTTGCAATGCAGCGGGAAAATCTCCTCCACCACGAGCGGTTTGCCGACCTGAAATCCCCGCAGTGTCTGCCCGGCTTCAGGCAACTGACCGGACCGGGGATAGATATGGACGCTGACAAAGTCCAGGTGTTGGGCCGCGGCCTGCACAAAGCGCGCGCCGCTGTTGGGCAGGAAGCCCAGCGTGACCAAATGCTGCGGGTCCTCTCGACGGATGGTCGCCACCATCTGGCCGGTCCACTGCGCCACAATGTCGTGGGGCGCGCGGCCGGCCGGGTCCAGCACCAGCGCCTGGACGTAGCTGAATCCGGCCAAATCGCCCGCCAGCCAATCCCCGGCCTTGCGGGCTTGCGCCGGCACGAAAGGCTCGTTGATCAGGTTGTAGCAGAATACCGCCGGGCTGTCGGCGCATGTGCGCGCAATGGCCCGCCAGAAGTTGGCCTGAACGCGCCACCGCTCCGACTCGCCCAGCGCCTCCAACCACGCCGGCACGTCGGCCTTCCGATAACAACCCAGCCCGGTAATGTCCAGGCGCACGCCGGTTGTCGCAGCCAACGCCAGCAACTGGCGCAAGCGGGCCAGGGCGCGCTCGTTGGCCCGGTCCGGCGCGGTCATGAATCGGGCCAGTTGCAGGTGGACGCGCACGACGGTTGCACCCAGGGCCTTCATCTCGCCGAAATCTTCGACCACCGTGGCCCACTCGGTCTCCCAGTAGTCCTCCAGCAGGCGCATCCGGTGGTCGCGGTCGTAGTTGAAACCCCGCGGCACAAACTGCGCGCCGCACGAGGTATCCACAAACCCACGCCCGTCGGCTGCAACACGAATCCACCCCTGCCGGCGTCCGGCGGCGGGCGGACGGTTTTTAACCGCGGCGGCCGCTCCCACCGCCAAGTTTGTGTTGGCTGCGGCGAATTGGGGCAACACCGATATTTCCCGCCCCGCCGGCGGGTTCGATCCCGAGGTGACGCCCTTCGACGGCCCGGTGGGGGCCGCCGCCGCCAGAACCGCCAGCAGGCCAAGAGCGCTTGCGGGTGTCACGGTCCGAACAGCTCGGCGATGGTCAGCCGCAAGGCGGGCAGCAGGCTTTCGGTCAATTGCTCCCGGCCCGCCAGGATGCCTTTGAGGACCAGTCCGTACGGACTGCCGTGATAGACCTCCACGTTGTCATAGCGCGGGTCAATCATCCACAGCCGGGGGATGCGCAGCGTGTCGTAAATGGTCTTCTTGATGACGGTGTCGGGGTGATGATCGCCGGCATGGACGATCTCGGCCGCCAACCACAGCCGGCCCGTGGCAGCGGCCAGCACCGCCAGATCCGGGCGCAGGCTGTTGCCGGCGGCCAGCACGATCTGCGTGCGACGGCTCAACAGGCGGGCTGTTGTGTTGCCGGCCAGCGACGCGGCCACCGCCGCATGCAGACGGTCGCAAATCAATTCGTGCCGCGCGCCCGGCGCCTGCCGCGGGGTGGGGGTGCCGTCCAGGATTTCTTCGTAGCCAAGGCTCATGCGCGCGGCAGCAACTTACGCAGAAACCGGCCTGTGTGCGAGCGCGGATGGGCGGCGACCTGCTCCGGCGTGCCCTCGCAGACGATCTGCCCGCCGCCGTCTCCGCCCTCCGGCCCAAGATCAATGATCCAGTCTGCCTCGGCAATGAGGTCCAGGTTGTGTTCGATGACAATCACCGAGTGGCCGGCGTCCACAAGCCGTTGCAACACGTCCACCAGCAGCCGCACGTCCGCGGCGTGCAGGCCGATGGTCGGCTCTTCCAGGACAAAAAGGTTGCGGTGGCGCGGGCCGCGAGGCGGGGTGCCCGCAGCCGCCGCCGGTTTCAAACCGCTCAACAAATGGGTGACCAGCTTGACCCGCTGCGCCTCCCCGCCGCTGAGCGTGGGACTGGTCTGGCCCAGCTTCAGATAGTCCAGCCCGGTGTCGTGCAACGCCTGAAGCGCCCGCCGAATGGACGGCACCGGCGCGAAAAACTCCAGCGCCTCCTCGACCGTCAGTTCCAGCACCTGAGCGATGTTCAGGCCGCGATATTCCACATCGAGCGTCTCGGGATTGAACCGCGAGCCGTTGCAGGTCTCGCAACGCACAAAGGCCGGGGGCAGGAAGTTCATCGCCAACTTCACCTGGCCCGCGCCTTCGCACTCCGGGCAACGCCCCTGCGGGCTGTTGAAGGAAAACCGGCTGGCATTGTAGCCGCGCATCCGCGCCTCCGGCGTTTGCGCAAACAGCCGGCGAATGTCATCGAAAAACCCCACGTAGGTCGCAGGCACGGAGCGGGGCGTTCGGCCGATGGGCGACTGGTCCACCTCGCAAACGGCCCGGAGGGTTTCCCAGCCGTCAACGCGCGGCGTGGCGGGCCTCGCCAGCCCCGCGTTTTCCAGGGCTTGCCCCCCGTTCTCGTCTGGCCCGCCCGCGCGCGAACCGCCCCGGTTCAACGCCGCTTGCAACGCCGGCAGCAGGCAATCACGGATCAGGGTGCTCTTGCCCGAGCCGCTCACCCCGGTGACCAGCACCAAACGGTTCAGCGGAAAACGGACTGTGAGGTCCTTGAGGTTGTGTGCTGCGGCGTGATGCAGGGTGAGCCAGTGCCCGTTCGCAACGGGATGGTTGCCCGCCGCGGCTTGCGCCGAGCGTTCCGTGGACTGCGGCGTCTCGACGGGCCGTCGCTGGCCGCGCGTAGGAAACTTTTTCTTCGCCCGCAAACACCGGCCCGTGACACTCTGCGGGTGACGGCGCAGTTCGGCCAACGGCCCGGCGGCCACGACCTGTCCACCGTGCAGGCCCGCGCCCGGTCCCAGGTCCACAATCCAGTCCGCCCGCCGCATGGTCTGCTCGTCGTGCTCCACCACCACCACCGAGTTGCCACGGGCGCGCAACCGCTCCAGCGCCGCCAGCAGCCGCTCGTTGTCGCGCGGATGCAGGCCAATGGTCGGCTCGTCCAGGATGTAGAGCACGCCGCTGAGGTTGGAGCCGAGCTGCGCGGCCAACCGGATGCGCTGGCCCTCACCGCCGGATAGCGTGGGCACGGCGCGGTCCAGTTGCAAGTAGCCCAAGCCCACCTGGCAAAGAAACTCCAGACGCTCGCGAATCTCCGGCAGAATGTCGCGGGCAATCAGGGTAGCGCGCCCGGTGAAGTGGAGACCGCGGAAAAGCTCCAGCGCCGCCGCAGCCGCCAGGCGGCCGAAGTCCACGATGGTCGGCGCGCCGGCGAGCGCGCCCGGGCGGGTCGGCATGGGCAGCCGCACCGCGCGGGCCAGCGGGTTGAGACGCGCGCCCTGGCACGCCGGGCACACCTCGCGCTGGCTGGCCCAGCTCCACCAGCTTTCCTCGATGCTGTCCGCGTTGGCGCCGCGTTCCACGTCCGGCAGGTAGAACAATTCGCCAAAGCCGCGGCAGCGGGGACACCAACCCTGGGGGGAATTGTAGCTGAAATGTTTCGGGTCCAGTGGTGGGAACGAGCGGCCGCACCGCGGGCAGGCGCGCTCGGTCGAATGCACGGTCAGCCCCCCGGAATCGTCCAGGGCAAAGAGCGTACCCTTGCCCAGCTCCAGCGCCTCGTCGGCCAGCTCCCGCAACGACCGCGCCGCGGGTTGCCGCGGCCCCTGCTGCGCCCCCGGCGTCCCGTTGCCGGCGCGGCGCCTGGCCAGGCCCACCACGATCTCCACGTTGTGCTCTCGGAACCGGTCCAGCCGCAATGGCCGGCTGGTGTCGCAGAGCCGCCCGTCGGCGCGCACCTGGGCGTAGCCGTGTTGGGCGGCCCAGCGCGCTACCTCGGTGTGAAAGCCCTTGCGCTGGCGGACCACCGGCGCCAGCAGCCGCAAATCGCCACGCCGCCTCAGTTCGCGCTCCAACCCGGCCAGCAGCGCATCGCGCGTCTGCGGCTGAACGGGCAACTGGCAGTCCGGACAGTGGAGCGTACCCAGCCGGGCAAACAGCAGCCGCAGGAAATGATGGATCTCGGTGACGGTAGCTACGGTGCTCTTGCCGCCGCCGCGGCTGGTGCGCTGCTCGATGCTAACGGTGGGCGGCAGGCCAGTGATGCGGTCCACCTCCGGCCGGGGCATTTGCTCGACAAACTGCCGCGCGTAGGCATTGAGCGAATCCAGAAACCGCCGTTGCCCCTCGGCGAACAACAGGTCAAACGCCAGCGTGCTCTTGCCGGAGCCGCTGACGCCGGTGATAACCACCAGCCGTCCGCGCGGGAGGGTCAGGGTCAGGTTCTTGAGATTGTGCTCCCGTGCCCCCTCGATGAGGATGCCGTCAACCATCTGTCCGCCAAGCGTTGGGGTCTCGCGCAACACACGGCATCATTAGCACCAACCGCGCTGCTGGCAACGGGGTAACCTCGCGGGGCCGCGCCCGGGGGGTCGCTCACCGGCGCGGCTCGAACCGCAGAATAGTCAGCGAATTGCCTGCGAAGGCGTGGCGGAATTGGGAACCGGGCAGCGCCAGCGTGGTTTCCCGCGGCACCACCCGTGTCGGGGCGTCCAGCGTGTTTTCGTCCTCCGGCTGCTCGGACGTGAGCACAATCATCCGGGCCGGGGAACGGAGCGGCGGCGCGCCCTGGAGCGCCACGTCGGCCGCCAGCGCCGTGGCCGAGGCGTTCACCACCTTCAACACGATGTCGTCGCCGGCCGTCACGCGGCTGGCGCTGGCGTAGAGCGCCTTGACGCGCGGCGCGGTCACGTCGTGCACCAGCTTGTCGTCGAGGTAGCACTTGATGTTCGAGCCTTGGAGTTCGATGCGGATGTCGTACCAGCGGCCGGTCTCGATGCGGCCCGGGGTTTGGGTGACGATGCCGCCCAGTTCGATGCCGTGCTGGGTGTTGCCCCAGCCGCCCAGATTCCACCACGCCTTGGCGTCGTCGCGCTGCACGCGGAACAGGATCAAGAAGCCCTCCGCGCCGCCCAGCTTGCGCGCCTTGAGGCTGAAGGTGTAGTCGGACCAGGTCTTGTCGCCGGTGATGGCGCGGACGTTTTCGCGCTCGCTGGTCTGGCGCAACACGCCGTTATCAGTCGTCCACTGGCCGCCGCCCAGCAGCCGCCAGCCCCGGGTGCCGTCGGCAAAGTCGCAGGTGTAAAGCGTCTGGCCGCCCCGGGTGACCTTGATGTCCTTGAACTCGGCCCGGGTCAGCCACGTGCCCACGCCGATGGCGCCGCCCTTGACGGTGTCCTCGGCCAGCGGCGAGTCCACCGTCGTGGGGAGCACCACGTCGCCGCGATGCTCGCTGAAGAGCTTCTGCACGTAATAGCTGGGGATGCCGTAGGCGCGGGAGCTGTCGAAGTTGATCAGGTTGATCGGCCAGCGTTTGTGATTGGCGTTGCAGAACAACGGGGCGTAGGCGGCCATGACGACGATGTCGCCGTTGCGCTCCAGGCCGGTCATGAACGCCGCCTCGCCAATGGTGCCGCGCAGGTTGCCCAGCCCCGCGCCGGACGTGACGGCGTATTCGCCCACGAAAATCTTCGGCCCGGTGCGGTCGTAACGGTCGTACTTTGTGGCCTCGCGCATGAAGAACTCCGGGTCGCTGTAGTAATGCTCGTCCACGATGTCCGGCGGCGGTTGATGCGGGTAGCCGCCCAGCCAGTGGTTGGCGACCAGTTGGACCTCCGGGTACTTTGCCTTGATGGCGCGGTGGAACAGCGCCCAGCGCTCGGCATAGGCCGGGCCGCCGTTCTCGTTGCCGATTTCCAGGTACTTCAGGTGGAACGGCGCTGGGTGACCGTTTCTGGCCCGCAGGCTGCCCCACACGGAGTTCGTCGGCCCGTTGGCGTATTCGAGGGCGTCCAGCGCGTCCTGCACCCACTGGCCCATCTGGTCCAGCGGCACGTTCTCCCTGTGCGACATGCCGACGTTGATGCAGAAGAGTGGCTCGGCGCCGAGGTCTTCGGCCAGTTGGAGGTATTCATGGAAACCCAGCCCGTGCGTGGCCCAGTATTGCCAGATGTTCCAGAGCGGCTGGCGATGGGCAATGTCGCCGACGGTCTGCTTCCAGTGATACATGTGGGCCATGTCATCGCCCTCGACCCAGCAACCCCCCGGGAAGCGCAGGAACGACGGCTTGAGCGCGGCGAGCATCTCGCACAGGTCCGGGCGCAACCCGTGGCCTTTCCAGGTCTCGGTGGGCATCAGCGACACCATGTCCAGCCAAACGGTCCCGTTGCCCGCGGCCGTGAGGCACAGCGACGCACGCGGGTCGCTGTCGGCGGCAGTCAGCGTCAGGGTATGGTAGGCCCAATCGCCCGTCAGCCCGGTGATGTCGCCCGCGGCCAGTTGCTGGCCGGCTTGGGTCCGCAGTTGCACGGTGAGCGGGCCGGTGAAGCCATCCGCCGCGCGCGCTGCCAGCCGGAAGGCATAGCTCTTGCCCTTGACGATGTTCATGCCCCAGTAACCCTCGTTGAGCAGCGAGGCGGTGCCGGCCAGCTTGAGCCGGAGGCTGCGGCGGTTGAGGGGATTGAGCGGGCGGGTGGAGTCAATGGCCATTTCGCTGCGGCCGTCGGTAGCGTTGACCAGCTTCCAAGAAACGGGCTGGTCGCCGTCCTCGAACGAACGGTTCCGGACCAGTTCCGGGTAGATGCCGCCGTCGGTCGAGTGGTTGATGTCCTCGAAGAAGATGCCCCACAGCAGCGGGCTGATTCTCGGGCCGGGGCGCGCGACGTCCACGGTGATGGAGGCGGCCCTGGCATTCGGAGCGACGCAGAGCAGCGCAGCCCCGACGAGGGCACAGCAAGCAGAAAACGAGCGACTCATGGCCCGAGTGTGCCCGCCGCCCTGGAGGTCGCAACCCCAAAACCGATCGCGGCCTGTGAGGCAGCGCATTTTGTTGGAGCCACCGCGGCGCAGGCTGGCAGCCTGCTGTATCGCGGATTGCCAATCCGCAACTGCACAGAGAAACCTGCCGCCCGCCGACTGCCAGTCGGCGGCACAGCAGGCTGGCGGCCTACGCTACCCGCGCCTGGGGCCAGCGCCGCAGTGGACCCGGAAGGACGCGCCCCCGGTGTGGGCGTTCCGCCGGCCCGGCGGGGCGGGCCTGTCATTCCAGCCCGCGCTCGGTCAGATCCGCCTCATTCAGGCCAAGGTAATGCCCCAGTTCATGGAGGTATGTCGTGTGGACCTCCTGGCAGAACAGGTCTTCGTCGGCCTGGGCGAACTCCCAGAGGTTAACCAGGAACAGAATGATTTGCGGGGGCATGGGCTGGACGCCTTCCTCCACGAACTCCGCGCCCACGAACATACCCAGTGTGTCCGGGGCGAAGCCGTCGGCCTGCAGGGCGCGGTTGGGGCGGCGCTCAAAGGTCACGGGCAGTTGGCGCGCCCGCTGGCGCAGGGCGGGCGGCAGTGCCCCCAGCGTGGCTTCCACCTCGGCCGTGGCCAGACGGCGCAGTTTTTCCCAGCACGGGCGCATTGTTTGCCGCCCAGCAAACCGCGCGAGGCCGTCAAACAAAAGCAAATTCACCCACCGACGCTCAAGTCCCCCCGCCAGCTTGCTGCGCCGGGCCGCCCGCTGGCCGGCGGAGCAGGGCTGATGCAGCCAGCACCGCCATCGGCCAATCGAGCCAGCGTGCGGCTTGAGGAGTTGACCAAACGCCCTCCGGATTGGGCGGCGACCTGGAAGGTGCCAGCATCGCCGCAAGCTGGAAGCTCGCGCCACGAGATCGGGCGTGTCCATCCGGATGCGCCGGGATGGGCGGCGCGTTGGATTTCCGCCGTGTCAACCGACCGGGCTTTTGCTTGAATGGAGGCATGAAGGTTCGCGTTCGGTTTGCCCCGAGTCCGACGGGCTTCCTGCACATTGGCGGCGCCCGCACGGCGCTGTTTAACTGGCTTTACGCCCGGCATTGCGGCGGCACGTTCATTCTGCGCATCGAGGACACGGATGCGGCCCGCAACACGCAGGAGGCGGTGGAGGTGATCTTGAGCGGGCTGCGGTGGCTGGGGCTGCACTGGGACGAAGGCCCGTTGACCGGTGAGGCGACCGGCCCGTGCAAGGGCGACCGCGGGCCGTATTTCCAGAGTCAGCGCCGGCTCAATTACCAACGGCGCATCGAAGCCTTGCTGAGCCGTGACCTGGCCTACGAGCAGGACGGGGCGATTCGTTTCCGGATGCCGCGCGAGCCGATCACCATCCCGGACCTGGTCGTGGGGGATGTGGTCCGTCCGTTGACCGACCGCGAGGCCGAGGACCCGGATTTTGTGATTCAGCGGTCGGACGGCCAGCCGGTCTTTCACCTGACCAACGTGGTGGATGACCTGGAAATGGGCATCACGCACGTCATTCGGGGCGAGGATCACCTCAGCAACACCGCCAAGCACATCGCCCTGTTCCAGGCGTTTGGCGTGCCGCCGCCGCGCTACGCGCACATTCCGCTGATTCTCAATGCCGACGGGTCCAAGATGAGCAAGCGCGACCGCGGCGCGTCGCTGACCTACTACATGCAGGAGGGATTCCTACCGGAGGCGGTGGTCAACTACCTCTGCCTGCTGGGCTGGTCGCCCAAGGACAACCGCGAAAAACTGCCGCTGGCCGAGGTGGTCGAGATGTTCGACCTGCCCCAGGTGCTCCGACACAACGCGCGGTTCGACCACGACAAGCTGCTGTGGCTGCAGGGCGAATACGTGCGGGAGCTGGCCGACGACCGCTTCTACGAGCTGGCCGTGCACGCGCTGCACCGCGCAGGGTTGGACACCAACCGCTTCCCGGTGACCTACGTGAAGGCCGCCCTGGACACCTGCAAAGGCAAGTTCAAGCTGTTCACCGAACTGCCGGCCTACGGGGGGTTTTACTTTCAGGAGTCGTTCGACTACGACCCGGCGGCCGTGGCCCGGTGCTTTGTGCCGGAAAACAAGCCCCGGTTGTTGCAATTGCGCGAGGCGCTGGCGGGACTGGATGCTTTCCGCGCTCCCGAACTGGAGGTAACGCTCAAGGCCGTGGCTGCCAGGTTGGGCGTCAAGCCCGCCGTGCTGGTGCACCCGGTGCGGCTGGCCTGCACCGGCAAACCGGCCGGCCCGAGCCTTTACCATCTGATGGAAGTCCTGGGCCGGGCCACCGTGCTGGCGCGCTTGGACCGGGCACTGAATCGGCCGGAGTTTGCCGCCTGACAACCGCCGGCCCTACCGGTCCGGACTGAGCATCCGATCCACCGGCGCAAAATCGTCCGTCAGCACCTGGCACTGCTTGAAAGCCGGCGGCGGGTCCGTGCGCAAGACGGCCAAACGCTCGCGAAACGTGGGCAGACGGACGCGGCCGGACCGAATCAGGCCCTCGGCCCGTTGTTGCAGCTCGGCCCGGGACAGTCGCCGGTCCGCGTTCACTGCGATGACCACCACGTTGAGGCTGCTGCGCGCCGGAAACATGTAAACCTGCGGAAACACCCGCGTCAGCGTCTGGTAAATCGAACCCAGGATGTCCGCCCGCCAGCCCTGGAACGTGCCCATGACGTTGAAGGCCAGCACGCCGTTGGTGGACAAACGCTGCCGCGCCAGCTCGAAGAATTCACGCGTCGTCAGGTGGTACGGGACAAACGCCCCGTAGCGGTTTTCCGAGTAGGCATCCAGCAGGATGGCGTCCTGCACCGTCCGGTCGCGCCGCAGATGCATCCGGCCGTCCTGCACAACCACCCGCTGTGTGGGCGATTCCTTGAACCCGAAATAGTCCCGCGCCACCTGCACGACCAACGGATCGATCTCCACCGTCTCAACCCCCACATCCGGGTAGTAGTGCGCATAAGCCCGTTGCGTGCTGCCCCCGCCCAGGCCGATCATGAGCACCCGGCTCATCTGCGTGTGCCACAGCCACGGCAGGTGGAAATACTCCGTGTACTCGAAATGGCCCTGCAACGGGTTGCGCCGCGACATCCGGCTCTCCTCGGTGTTGTCGAAGCACAGTACCCGCAGGTCACCCCGGTCTTCCACCCGGATGTTGTGATACGGAGACGTGGCCTCAAAAACGACCTCGGCAGGCGTCTCGGTTGGTCTGCCCACCAGGGCCAGCCCCAAACCCGCTACGCAGAATAACACCCGTCTCATTCAGCCTGCCCCTTCCCGCCTTCGCCCTCCTGCGCTAGCCAACGGTCCGCCCACAGGCAGAGCAGCCCCAGCGCCATGACCAGTCCCCCGGTCGCCCGGAAAATCGCTGACACGCGCAGATGATCCAGCAGGACGTACCCGGCCAGGAACACCCCGGCGATGCTGCCGACCGTGCTGGCAGCGATCATCAGGCCACTGATCCGGCCCACGTGCGCCAGCCGTCTGCTGGCCACACGGATCATGTAGGGCGGCAACATGGCCAGCACAAAACACGGCAACAGGAAGATGACCGCGCTGCCGATGGCCGGGTCCAGTTTCTGCCAGAGCAACGGAATGGGTTGATCGGCGGGGTGGCGGCCGATGATGGCCTCCAACAGCGCCGGCGAAAACTCCGGGATGAACCATGTGGCCAAACCCACCGGACCGAGCAACGCCGCCAGAAACGCCACGCGCTGCCAGCGGTCCGCCAACGCCCCGCCCACGTAATACCCCAGCGCCAGGGCGATCATGATAACGCCGATCTGGCTCACCCACACGTAGAACGAACTGCCAAAGTCCTTGGCCAGAAACCGCGCGCCAACGATCTCCAGCACCATGATGGCAAACCCACCCAGCATCACGATCGCGACGGCCAGCAGGTTGCGCATGAGAGAGAATTTCATGGCCCGGCCCCGCCGGCCACCCATCCGCGCCGGATGGGCCGGCCCGCGGCGCACGGCGGCGTCAATCCACGGATTTGTCCTTGGGCAGCCCCAGTTGCTCGTAGAGGCGCGTCCGGGCCGCCTTGTCCTCCAACAGGGTGGCGCGGGCGTAGGCCGCCACTTCCTCCGCCCGACCCCGTGGTACCACAATCACCCCATCGCCATCGGCCACAACTACGTCCCCGGGCTTGACCAGCACGCCGCCGCAAACGATCGGGGCGTTGACCGACTCGATTTCGTTGCGGCCGGGTCGGATGCCGCGCCCCGGGTGCTTGAAGTACAGCGGCACGCCCTCGGCGATGATCTCGTCAGTGTCCCGTGCCGTGGCGCTGGACACCACGCCCACGCAGCCCCGCCGCTTCCAGCTCAGGATGTTGTTCGAGCCGATCGAACCGACGTCATGGCCGTGTTCCTCGATCACCAGCACACTCCCCGGCCGCAGCAACGGCACAAACGGTTCGCTGGACTTGCGTCCGTACCAGTCGCCCATCCAGCGGTTGAAGCTTGCGGCATCCCGGGCGCCGGCCGGCGGGTCTTGCGTGGGCACATACCGCGCCGTGACCGCGATGCCCACCACCCGGTGTTTGAACTCACGGGCGTCTTTCCACAGGGGACGGATGTCCGGATCCATCAAACCGATGTTCTGCAAGCCGGCCTTGTCCATGCCGTCGCACACGTCTGCAACGCGCAGGCCCTCGAACAGCTTGAGCACGCGCTGGTCGTCTTCCGCACTGTAAACAGGCACGGCCAGGAAGTGCCGCCCCGCCCGCAGCGCGGCGTCCGCCGCATCGGCGTTGGTCTGGGCGGAACAGTTGGCTGCTGTGCCCATCAGGAGGGCAAGACCCGTCACCCCGGACCACCTGAAAACGCGGTTGCTCGTCATGGCGGCTTCAGCAAAACCAAACCCCGGGCGCCGCGCCAGCTTTTTGCGCGGCGGTGGGGGGCGGGTGTCCTGGCCGGGCACGGGGGTGAACTCCAACACCTTGGCTTCGGCCCGCCCGCCGGCGGACTGATGGTCTCGGCAAAACAGCCATGCCGGTGGTGGGACTCGAACCCACACGACTGTTCCCAGTCCCAGGATTTTAAGTCCTGTGCGTCTGCCGTTTCGCCACACCGGCAACGGATTGGCCGTCAAGCCGCGGCCGGATGGCTGCCAGGCCGCAACCCCACTGACGCCGCGATTTGTCGAGCACCGTATTCCTCCCGCACCGATCGAGGCAACCCGAATCGCACCGCATCCCGCCTCGTGCCACGTCCCCGATACCCCGACCAAGAAGTGACTGTGAAATCGGAAGGTCACATTTCTCGAACCCGACACGCGGTTCTTCCCAGCGCACGGTAGGCTGGCGCGAAACCGACTCGCTCTGTCACTGTCCCCCGCGGCCCCACCACGGCCTCCTGACCGTGTGCAGGCTTACGCCTTGGTGGGCAAGGTTGGCTGGCGACAGGCTGGTGACCCGTCCGCCGGAAAACCGGACGCCGCGGAGAAAGCCGCCGCCTATGTCCACGCCTCCAATGCTCGCCTGCTGCTGACGGCTGGTGCTGCCGCATTCCGCGGCCCGCCGCACGCAGCGGCCACGGGCCGCCCGCCGCCGAGCGCATGACAAGCGCCCGCCCCGGCGGCTCAGGGTGCAAGGCGAGCCTTCGACCAAAAGGGGTGGCGGCGCTCAGCGGTTGGCGGAGGTCATCTTGTCAATCGCTACGGCGGCGAGTGAGTCCAACTCGCAGCCCAGCCCGGCGTTGGGTCGGGCCAAACGTCAGCGGCGGGGCGGCTGTTCCGCTCCGGTGATCTGGTTTGGACGCGGTGGAACGCGCCCCTCCATTGTGCGGACCGGTGGAACGGGCGTTACCATTGGGCGGGGGAGGGCGCGGTTCCACCCCTGCCGTCCTGGGCAGGCATGGAGGGTCGGGTTCCACCCCGACCCGATGGGGACGCCGTGGAAGGCCTCCCACCGTCACGTGGACGCGATGGGACGCGTCCCTCTACTCGTGGGTTGAACGCGGGGGCGGCAACCGGTTCCACGAACCCCCTTCATTCCATCCGCGTCGGAAACAGTCGCATACGTCAACTGATTGTCTTCGGCGGTCACGGTCGTTTGAGACGAGCCGCCACCGCAACCGGTTGCGATGAGCAATCCGAGTGCAAGGAATGGTGAGATTTTCATGAGCGCGTGGCGTTGCCGCCTAACGCCAGAACTGAGCGACAGCCGCCCCGCCGTGCTCACACCCGTGACTCTCGACCACCCGAGCGCGTCGCCGAGATCCGCGACTCTCGAACTGGGGAGCGGGGCGGCGGTTCGCTCGACCGATTTTGTTAGGCCCCGGTTCGATGAAGCAGGATAAGCTTAATGCCTTGTTTCGTGCAGGTCTCATCAATCAAAAGCAGTCTGGCGCGTGTCGTCTCAGAAATCGGCCAACTGTCGGATGGAACCATCAACGCAGCGGCTGGAATCTTTTTGGTCTTCAGCCCGTAGTGGGCTGCCTGCCCGATTGCCTCGTGCCACTTCTCAAGGCGGTCAACTTCAATGGCGTAATGCTCAGTGAGGACATCCACGCGGCCACCCTCAACCGAAACCTCCGCCTGGCCCGACAGCGCAGACGCCAAAGCAGCAGACCAATTCTTCTCCTGTGTCGCGTCCGAAATCTGAAGCTCGATGACCGGGACGAGTGGCTCGCCACGAGACGTGCTGAATAAGAGTTCTTTCGTCGATCGGGTGTCGGGTACGACCGCAGATGGTGCGTCCGACCGCGATAGGCGCTGCAACGCGAAGATGCCGGATGCGACAAGGAGCGCGCAGCCGACGGCGTAGGCGGCAATCTTGGCTGTGGGATGAACTTCTACGCGCGTGGGCATGGCTCATTTCATTTTGGAGAGCAAGATCAGGGCAACAATGCCAATCACGATGGCGATGATGATAATCACCATGTTGTTGGACTTCTTAATTTCGACATTCGTCCGGCCGCTGGCGGTCTCGTACTCTGCCCGCACCGTGTAATCGCTCTTGGTGGAATTTTCGAGCGCCCGCACTTGGTGAATGGTGTTGGCCATATCGACAGAACTGGCTTGGTAGCGCATGTCGGCCTTCTTCGCCTCAACATCAATCTCTAGCTTCCGTTCGAGCGCCTTCTGAGTGAGCTCTTGCCGCTGCTCGGCGGGGAGATGGGCAAGGGCGGCATCGAGGAGATTGCCGGGTTTCGAGACGCTCGCAGGCAGCTTCGAGCCGTCATCCGAGGGATTGCGGCGGGTGATCTCGTTCATAAGGTCAGGATAGTAATTCGGCAAGTCGGCCCCACAAACTCTTTCGAGGAAGCTCGATGACGACTGTGATCGTGCCCTGCGGCAACTCAATCGTGTGCCGGACTGATTTGGTGGCTTCGATGTTCTGCAAGAGAAAGTCAATGCGCTTGAACTCCGCCTCAAGGTAGCGAAGCCGCGCCGCCGCCTCGTCCTGTTCGGCGGCTGCGAGTAGTCGCTGGGATGCGACAGCATCGCCCTCGGTCAACCAGTGAACGCGGTCGAGGACGTGCTGTGGTAATTGAAACTTGTGGCTCGCAGCCAACAATTCAGCCACGACCGGCGCAACTTGCCTGCGCCACTCAGATGGAAGGCAAGAAACGTACTTGTGCTCCTTGTGGAGATGGGCGCTCCTGAGCTTCTTCACAAGCTCAAATCGGGTGTGTCCCTCAAGAACACGCGGAACTAAGTTGATAAGCCGCTCCGCGACCGACCCGCTCATCTTCACCGTGCCGGATTTCCATTTCGCGTAGGTCTTGCGGGCGTAAGCCAAAGCACTCTCGCCGTGCTTCTCTCCGTACCGCAGGAACACAGATTCAAGTTTGAACGACGGAAGGTTGAAGAAAATCTGTTCGATGTCCTTGTCGATTCCGCCGAGCGTCCGCGAGAGACTCTCCCGTTGTGAAACGTGCTGTGCCGCCCAATAAACTCCGTTGTACCGTCGGTAATAGCGATTGTATCGTCGGAGCATGGCGTGAGGGGCCTAACCATTGCTTATCATGCTGTTTTGCCCTGATAACTTGATAATGGCGGGGTTTTCGGGCAAGTTGGCTCGCGGTAAAGCCATCGTGAGCCAAACAGCGTTTGCATGGTAAAACGTTATGTCGAACGTCCAGGCAGTCAACCGAAATGTTCGCCACCGGCGTCTGCCCCCCGGCTACTGGAGCAGATGCGGCAGGTGTTGCGGTTGCATCATTACTTGATCCATACCGAGCGGTCGTATGTGGATTGGGTCGTCCGGTATGTACGGTTTCATCGGATGCAGTCGCGGGCGGCATTGTATCCGGCTGAGCCGAAGATCGAGGCGTTTTTGACGCACTTGGCGGTGGGGGCCAGGCGTCGTTGCCACGCTTCGCTGTATTGCAGATCTGAGATTGCGGATTGCGCGGGAGCAAAGCGTTCTCGGGTGACGCGATTGATGCGGTGCGAGCGGAGCGGAGGGGGACGGCGTCGGTGGTGTGGAGGCGGGAGGAGGTGGCGCAAGCCCGGGGTTTGGGGTCGGCCGGACTCCGTTTCAGCCCGCGTGCCGACCCGAGCGGCTGCCGGCAACACTGCGAGCTGGGAGCTGGCGTTACAACACTGGGTCGTTTCCTCCGGACGGGTCCTGGCACGCGTGGGAGTCGTCACCAGCTTGGCACCCCAACATCCGACCCGCCTCCAAGGCCTGTCGGAGGCACCTGCCCGCCGCAGTCTGGGGCTGTCAAGTTGGCCCCATCGGTAGGGCTCCGTTTGTGGGGAGGCCTCCGATTTGACGGGGCGTCCCTCGCCAGTCCAACCATGCCGCCACGCGTCAGCCGGCTCGGGCTGGAGGACAGACCCGTGCCCGGCTCATTCGGCCACGATGTCCAGACTAACAACTGTCCCGGGTTCGCACTCGGCTACCACTTCCAACGGCCGGCCGCACGCCGTGCAGTCGGTGTCGAACCGCTGGTAGCCGATACTGGTATCCAGGCACAATTCGAACGTCTGGCCACAATAGGGGCAGCGGACGTTTCGAGTGATTTCCATGAGCCAACCCTACACCTGCGCGCCTGAGATGCAACCTCTGGTGGCGCGCTTTGGGGACACGGTGCTGACAGGTTCGCCCGGGTTGGCAGCGGCGGTCCGGGCCGGGTGTCCCCACGGCTTCGCAGCTACACCACGCGCTGTTGACGCGGTTGTTGGCCCGTTGCGATGCCTGACCCCAGGCGGGCCGGAATCCGCGCAGAGATGGTGCTCGGGGCGGGCCAGGCCGGGCGGTTGGCGGCACGTGGTGGCGGCGAAACATGGCTGCGCGGCAACACCCCGGCAACCCTCCACCGCAGGCGCCAGCGCCGTTACGACCAAATTGACACCGCGCGGCGTCGGCTTATGCTGGGCGTGTATTATGAATTCCACACCACATGTGGCCGTGGTTGGGGCAACTGGCGCCGTGGGCGTCGAGATGCTCAAGACCCTCGAAAGACGCCGTTTCCCGGTGGGACGGCTGACGCTGCTGGCCTCCGCCCGGTCTGTAGGGAAGAAATTGAAGTTCCGCGGGGATGATTACCCGGTGCGGGAGCTGACGAAAGACGCGTTTGCCGGGGTTGACCTGGCCCTGTTCAGCGCCGGCGGCAGTATTTCGCGCGAGTTTGCGCCAGTTGCCGCCCGGGCCGGGTGCGTGGTGGTGGACAATTCGAGCGCCTTCCGCATGGACCCCGCCGTGCCGCTGGTGGTGCCGGAGATCAACGCCGCCGATGTGCGCTGGCACCAGGGGATCATCGCCAACCCCAACTGCACCACGGCCATCACGCTCATGGCACTCTACCCGCTGCACGCCGCCTTTTTCTGCACCCGCATTTTTGCCGCCAGTTACCAGGCGGTGTCCGGCACGGGCGCGCGGGCGATTGCCGAACTGGAGCGGCAGGTGCGCCAGATTGTGCACGGCCAGCCGGTTACCCGCGAGGTGTATCCCCACCAGATCGCCTTCAACGTGCTGCCCCACGTGGATAGCTTTCTGCCCAGCGGCTACACGAAGGAGGAGATGAAGATGGAGAACGAGGGGCGCAAGATCATGCACCACCCCACCTTCAAGGCCAGCGTGACCTGCGTGCGTGTACCCGTGTATCGCTCGCATTCGGTAGCCGTCAGCGCGGAGTTCCAAAAACCGGTCAGCGTAGAAGCTGCACGCGCCGTGCTGAGCCGGGCCCCGGGGCTGGACCTGGTTGACGAGCCGGAGCAGTGCCGTTACCCGATGCCGCTGTTTACGGCGGAGAAGGACAATTGCCAGGTGGGCCGATTGCGTGTGGACTGCGCCCTGGACAACGGGCTGTGCTTCTGGGTGAGCGGAGACCAGTTGCTCAAGGGTGCGGCTCTCAACGCCGTTCAGATCGCCGAGGAGCTGCTCAAGCTGTAACAGGCGAAGCCCAGCCCCCCAGGCTCGGCAGCGCACGAAAGCCAGGTCTGGGGATGAGCGGGGGATCGGAGTGCAAACTGACGGCCAGGGGGTGCCGCAGGCCGGGCGTTGCCAACGCCCTTCGGTTCAAGCGCAGGGCATCGGCTGCGGGCTCAGACCTGCGTGGGAGAGTGTCACACTCGTCATCGGGTCTCCGTTTGCGGGTTCAGCTCGGGTTCTTGCCCCCTTTGTCAACCTCTCCGGCCAAGCCGTCTTGGACGTCGGCGGAGCGTCCCTTTACCTCCGTTTCCGGGGGACACCGTCTGTCCGGACCGGGCACGGGACGTGAGAAGGAGGGCTTCAGCGTTGCGCAGTAGGTCAGTCACCTCTTTGGTGCGGGCGGAAGGGCGTTCACCGAGCCCGACAGGTGCTGGTGAATGGCTCGCAGCCCCAGCGCGCCGCGCCGGCCGAGGCGGCTGCCGAAGAGCTGAAGGCCGCGGATGTCGCCGCGGAATTGGCGGTCCAAGCCGTAGCCGTGCATGGTTTGGTTGAAATTGCCAATGGCCAAGGCCTGCACGTTGGCACCCACCGGGCCGTTGTTGTACGAGGTTTTCCGGTCCAAGCGCGCCTCCGTGGCGCCGGGGGCGTCCAAGGGAGGGCTGAAATACCAGCACACGTTATCCTGCGACTGGCTTGCGTCGTAGGTGACAGCGAAGAAAGTCCACTTTCCGACCACCAGTTTGCCCGGTGAGCTGTCGTTGTTGATGCTGTCGGGCCATTGGTTCACAGCCAGGCGCAGCCGGCCGTCAGCGTGGCAAACCAGGTCAATCCCGTCCGTGTCTCTGTTCAGGCAGAATAGAATGCGGTTGCCACCGCTACCGGTCTGGAGGCTTTCCGGCTTCAACCAGCCCATGATCGTAAACGACCGCAAGCCGCGCAGGTCCGCCAACGGTTGATCCCCGGCCTGCACCCAACCCCAGGGCGCGCCGGCGGGCAGGACCATCGCTCCCTCCGCGCCGCGTTTTGCGGTGCCGTGAAACTCGAGCACAGGCCGCTCGTCCCCGGCAAATCCAACGTGGACAATGGGCTGACTTGTCTCCAGTTCGGTGACGACCTCGGCGTAGGCAACGCTCGCCGCGTCGTCCCCAGCACGCACCGTGAGCGCGACCTGATAAACGCCCGGCTGACCGTAAGTGTGTTGGACCTGGCGCCCTTCGGCCTTCGGCCCGTCCCCGAAATCCCATTCCGCGCGTGGCGCGGTACCCGCAGCCCGGAAAGTTACGGTGAGCGGCGGCACGCCTTCGATTGGGGAAGCCTCAATGCGGGCTTCAGGGCGGAGCGCTTCGCCGGGGGCGTAAGGCGTGAACCGGAACACGGTGTCAGCCCGTGGCGCAGTTACGGCAAACGAGCCGGGCCGTGCGCTGCCCAAGGGCGTGACGGTCATCGCCCAGGGATCAAGGAGGTCCACTTTGTAAGGGTGCACGCCGGCCAGTTGGATCGTCTCCGGCCTGCGTTGCAGGCAGTACACCAGGTAGTACTGGCCCGGTTTGGCCAAGATGAAACGCCCCCGGCCGTCGCCCAGCGGCTGGAGTTCGTGGAACGGGGGCGCTTGGGCCATGAAAGCTTTGAGCCACTGAATACGTTTGGGGCTTTCCCCGTGGAGCACGCCTCCCTTGGACCACCACAGGATGTCCTCCGGATGCTTGTAGGTTTCGCCGTGGCCGACGTAGCAGCCGCTGAGCGTGCCCAACCAGAAGCGCTGGGTCATCTCCCGCGCGGTCAGGTTCCCCCAGCCTTGCGGGATGTTCCCCTCGTACTTGCATTCATCGTAGATCACCGGCTTGCGATATTTTTCGCGAAAGCCAACGCCGCCGTTCATGTCCGACGTCTGAAGGCTGGCATGCGTGACCCAGGCCTTGGTGTGGTCATACCACTGGCGGCCGTTGTGAATGCCGCGCAGACGTTGGTGCGGGTCTTCTTTTTGCAAAATGCTGAAGAACCGGTCCCAATCCTCCCATTGCTTGTTGCCGCGATGCCCGGCGGGGCGCTCGGTCATGAAGTCGTACTCGTTGGCCAACGACCACCAGACGTTGCGGAAGGCGCTCAGACGCGCGATGCAGTACCGGAGGTAACGGTCATCCTCGGCGTCACTCATGTCCGCAAACCCCCAGCGATCGTACGGATGCCAGAGAATGATGTCGGCCTGGATCCCGAGTTGTTGCAAGTCCAAGATGCGCTGCTCGAAATGCCGCCAAAACGCCGGGTCGGGCCGGCTGAAATCGAACTTGCCGTCGGCGCCCCGCTGAAACGCAAAGAATTCCGGCTCATTCTGGTTGTAGGCGTAACTCTTGGGGAAGACGCAGAACCGGATTTTGTTGAAGGGGGATGTCGCCAGCGTCTTCAACGTCTGCTCCTGCAATTCCCGTGGCTGGTGTACCCACGCGTAGCAAGTGGTGCCGAACTGGTGATAGGGCGTGCCGTCGGCGTAACGAAGGTAAAACGTGTTGAAGACCTCGACCGGGCCGTGGTTATCGCGTGTAGGCGCGGTGACCGTGAACACGCCGCCTTTGCCGTTCAGCTCCGGCACATTGCTGGCGGTTTGGTAACGCCACTGGCCTTGGGCAGGCGGGCTGAAGCGCACTTTCCAGGTGCCGGCGCCGTCCCAGAAACCAGGCACGGTCACCCGCCGCTGGCCCTGAGCGAAAACGGCAGAAAGCTGAACGTCGAGATATGGATTTCCCAACGCCGGGCCTTGCAGATTCAACTCGAACACGCCCCAGCGTTCCACCGCCTGGGTGGAAAACACGAGGCCGAGGCATAAAGAGCGCACGCAGCGCATTATGAGTGAGTGTCGCATATCATAATCGGAAACGGTTCTGGTTGGCGGACAATGGGGCAATCAGGCGGCTGCGATTTACGTGATTCAAAGCGATCGTCCTGTGGTTGGCGGAGGCTTGCTGATTTGGGGGCCAACGTGCAACTGACATGTGATTGTTAACCCTCTGCGCATTGCCCGCCTTCCGCCAGGGGGATTCATCTTCAGCTCAGGGTTGGGTAAGAGCCACCTCGACGAGCATCTCAGCGTCGGGTGCAGGCAGGGAGATGCGCCCGCGGTCACTGTAGGCCACCGCTGTGAGCTGCACGGTCTGCCCGGGCGGGGCGTTCACTGTCCATGCAAGTGGAAAACCTTTGGCCGCATCAGTGCTTTCTCCGAGAAAGCGCCATTCGCAGTAGTACTGGACGCGCCGAGTGTTGGGCGAGGTCTGGGCTGTCAGGGTGACAGTTGAGCCGGGTATCAAAGGCGGTTTGTCCCGTAATCGCAGTTTTACTGTTGGTCGCGGAAACGGCTTGAACCCGCCCGGGCCGGCGCCCATGGCACGCAGGTAACCAAACGCAAAGGCCAGGTGAATGTTGTTTTGGTGAACGGTGAATTCGTTGCCGGAGATGCTTTCACGGTTGCCGCTGCGCATCTCGGTGGCCGGCCAGAGGGTGTATGCCGGATGAGCGTTGGTCTGCACGTGGCGCTCGGCCCCCGGGCCTCCCACGTAATCATACAACGCGCCGAAGTAGGTGCTGTAGCCGGGCAAAGGTTCCCATTGATAGACCTTGTGCTTGAAGTCATTCACCATCCACGCGTCGGGATGAAAGATGATTTTATCGGGATTTTCCCCAAGGCAACTCACATAGACCGTGTTCCGCTGGTTGCCCCCCAGAAAATAAGCCACGTTGTGGTACATCGCCTCCAACAGGGTGGAGTCACCGGACAGGGCGTGCGCTGCCGCCAGGCTGAGGAAGCGGGGCGTGCCAAGTTGCCCATGCATGGTCGTGATCAAGTTGGCGCGAAAGCCGATGTGCCGGAGGGTTTGTTCAGCATCCGCGCGTCCGGCCTGTAAAACGGCCTCGCGGGATTTCCGCTGCGCTGTCTGGTCCAGATTCGGCAGCGAGGCGGGCAAACCCGCATAGACCGTATCGTAAAAAAACCACGGCCAGATGTCCACCTGGCCGTATCCGCGGGTATCGTCCTGCTGGCGGAAGGCCTTGAATGCCTCCTGAAAAGCCGCGTCGCCAGTGACCTGGTAGAGGCACACCGCCGCCAGCGCGGCGTAGCCGGCGTACTGGTGTTCTTGGATGGGTTGGCGCTTTGCCCACTCATAAGCCGCGCGGGCCTCATTCACCCATTCGCGACTTTGCGGATGTTCCGCGTTGGGCTGGCGCAAGCGTTGCCACGTGTTCAGGGCATGGGCATACCAGGCCGCCATGGCCGCATAGCGCATGGTCGCGGCGGGACACACGCGGTTCACAATCCACGGTCGCCGGTCTTCCCACGAGGGCAACATCCCCTGCCCGTAATGCCCCACCCAGTCAATGGCATCCTGACCGATGTAGGAGGGAACACCGCCGTCACTGTAGCCTGCCTTCATCAGGGCCTGGCGCAAACGCCGCTGCGAGTGGGGCAGCCACCCTGCCTCGTCCAGAATGTCGGGCAGACCGTTTGCCCCCTCATTGATCCAAGCCGGGTCTTCCGCGTTGAGCTTGTACCGGTTGCCCACATCCCCGTCGGCAAACCGGTCCGGGGCCAGACTGTAAAGCAGCAGCAGGGACAACGGCACGGCTGAGTGCGACGCGTAGGAGTCCCAATCCCCGGCATCGTGGTAGAAGCCGTACACGCCCTCCAAGGGCTTATCGCAGTCCTGCTCCTTGATGCCGCTGACCTCCACGCGGGTGATGTCCGGACGATAGAACCACTTCACCTGCCGGCTGTGATGCCCTTGCGGATACACCCGCCCCGGCTCCAGCTCACGCACGATACCGCCGCGTTGAAAAAACAGCCCCTTCATCGCATACCAGAACGGCTCGCGCAGAATGTCGTTGCTGATTTCAAACGGGTGCGAGCAGCCGAGTCCTTCGACGGACACGACATACTCCCCGGGTTGGGTAAGCCCTGAAAAATCCAGTTCCCAAACGCCCGTTTCGCTCAAGTTGCGGTTCTGTTCATTGATTTTCATCTCCGCCGCAGAACCCGCCATGCGCTTCTTGATCTGCCCCGTGAACCTCACCCTGCCGCTGGCGTATTCCCGTACCGTAAACGGCCGTCCCTCCAGGGCCGAGTAATCCACACCGCCCCCTGTCCCCGCCCAGAGTGAGAGATAAGCGACCTTCGGCGCCGCCGGGGCGAAGCCCACCTGGTTCACATGCAGCGCCGTGCAAAGGTGACGGCCGGGGTCGAGGCGCCAGGCCACTTGCGGCAGGTTGCCCGCCACCTGCGGCAACCGCAGCCGGTAGGTTTTGTGCGACTTCAAGGCCTTGGGCAGACTCAGGTAGATCCAGTGCCCAAACAGATAGTGCGGCTCGCGCTCAAGGGAGTTGAAATCCACCACCCGCGATTTGCGATCCACGCGGACGGGCCGAACCGGCGCGGCGAAATCCGGGTCATCCGGGCTGGACACCTCGTAGCTCGTCGCCGTGTCGGCGGCGGAAAGATTCAGCGGACTGTGAAACACCACGTTGTCGCGGCCGTTCCAGTTTTGGCGGAGGCCGTAATAGATGATGTGCCCATCCACCAAATACAGCTCAATCATTTGCTCGCCCACGACACTGACCGAGCGCAGGTCGGCTGCCGCCAGCAGGGGTAATGCGGGTTGCCCCAGCAGCGCCGCGCTGCTCAGCACAGCCAGCACCACGTGCCGCAGCCAGCGGAGACAGAAATGCGCTCCCGGGCTGGTGCAAGTCCGGCACGTCATAGCCCCGATGCGCTGAGGTAGGGGAACGAATGCTGAAGTCTGTGGGTCTTGCATAAGAACGGTTTCATGTTTCAAGGCTTGGTCTGCTCGCTCAGTGCCGCCGATTGCAATACCAGCACCCAATCGTTGCCGGGGGCTTACGCGCCGGGCGGATCGAAGGTGCGCTGGCCCTGGTTCTCAAACTCGCCGATGGGGGAAGTTACCCCGGTGCGCGGGTCAAACCAGGAAGCCCGCACGCGCGCGCCAGCCAGTTTACCAAACTGGATCACCAAAGTACGACCGGTGCGCGTGTACGCCAGCCCAAAAGCGTCGCCGCGCACGGTAAGGCACGTTTCCCACGGCTTGGTTTGCTCGAAGGCCAGCAACGACAGGTCGGGCCGCTGCGTCAGGTAAGGACGCGACTTCATGAGCCGGCGCAGGTAGCCCATCCGGCGGGCACTGGGGGCATCCAGTGCCTCGTACCAAAACTCCTTCGGGCCGGCCACACCGGGGTATTTCGGGGAGTGCATTTGCCAAATGCTGTGGTGACCGTAGGCGTGCCCGGCAGCGCCGGCGAAAACCGCCCAATAGGCCGCACGCCGCGCATCGTCGTCGGTGGCTGTGGTGAGCGGGCGGCTGTGGCGAAAGCCGGGGTAGCTGGATGCCAGGTCACTGACCGGCAGGGTCGGCTTCATGGTGTAGGCGTGTTCCACCATCATCCAGTTGAGCGCCCGGCGCCCCGCGCGCTGCGTCCACGTCCTGGCGCGAAACGCCCGAAGGCCCGGCCTTCGGCAGCGACGCCAGCCGCGCCAGCTTCGCCAGTTCCTCCGCCGTCAAGGCACGGTTGAAGACGGCCACCCCGCCAATCCAGCCGGTGAAACCCACCGAGCGCGAGCTGTGGATGACACGGCCGATGGTAAATGGAGCGCCACTGCCGTCGGCCGGCGGCGCGTAGATGCCGTGCGGATACCACCACGGGTTCAGCCGGAGGGCTACAAGATCGCGGCTGGCTTCGGTGAAGGCGCCGTTGGCAGTCTTGCGGAGGGTCAGGCGCACTCGGGTGTAGCGGTACTCCCGGAGTTCGATGCGTTCCCCGGGCGTTTCGGCAAGCACGGTCACCGCCACCGGCGTGTCCTCGGGCGGGTTGTAGTGCTGATCCTTGGGGAAGGTCACATCTTCCTCAGATTCCCTGACCGGTGTGCGCGCATAGTGCCCCTGCATGTAGGCCTTGTAAACAAACGCGATGAGGCGGTCGTTCTTCGGATTGTCCAGCCAGCGGTCGCCGGCGACGCCATTCAACCAGCCGGTGAGTTCATGGCGCTCGTGGTCGAACGTCATCGCAAAGCACTGCCACGAGCCATCCAGCACGTCCGGCGGCGCGTCCGCGGGCACCGCGGGGGAGACGCCCGCGGAGTTGCACTTGTGCAAGGCGTAACGGTTCAAGAACGAGCCTGCGCCGTTCTCGGACAAATGACCGCACGCGCTGCCCTCGACATTCAACCCGGCAAAGAGCGCATATTGCCGCTGGCCGCGCTCGATCCGGCGGATAGACGCGGTGGACGGCTGCCGCAGGTCCGTCCCCTCGTGCCAGATGCCCGCCAGCGCGTGGTTGCCACTCTCGCGAATGGCCCAGACCACGACGCTGACGGACCGGCCCGCGCCCTTGATGTCCAGCGGCGAGTCCTGCAGCCGCGCGCGCGGGACCTGAAGCATCGGTCGGAAATCCGGGTCGGTCTCTCGTCGAATGCGAATGGCGTTTCCGAACGGGCCGCGGTCGAGCAGCGGAAAGTCGGCATACGTCGCCTCACGCCCTTTGTCCCAGTAATCGCGCACGTAGTTGGCCGCCGAGAGCGGGAAGTCGTTCCTCGCGCCCGCGGGCACATGCGCGGTGAAGCGGCGTTCGCCCCCCGGCTCGCGCCTCACAAAATCCCAGAAGGCAACCAAACCGGGCATACGGATCACGGTGGCCACAGGACCGGTGAGGTCGCTGGCGGCATCGGCGGAGGCCGTGGTGAGGTGCAGCCAAAGGACGCCGCCGAAAAGGAGGTGTCGTGGCAATGGCTTCATAGGTGGGGGGCGCGGAGCAAGGCGGTGGGACCGGCGTTGTTGGCAGCACCGATGTCAGGTGCCGGTGAGCAAGGATGATCCCGACAGCCGACGTGCCGGATCGGGACGGCGGCAAACAGTTGCCGGCGGCCTGGCTTACCCGCTCGCTCCACCGCCGCGCCGGACACATCCGGGCCGGTGGCGGCCGCCCCGGCTGGCTGGCGGCGCGGGCCGGTCTCGCCTGGCATTGCACCCCCGAACTCTTCAAAAGCAGCGGCATCCACCCGTTTTGCGGGCTGCGGTGGCCCGGAGTCGTTGAGTTTCAGGAGCACCTTGTCCACGGCAAAGTTCGGGCTGCGGTGGGCGATCTCGAAGGTGTAACGACCCGGCGCGGGCACGTGGAAATACACCGGGCCGCCGCGGATGGCGTCAGGCGTCTGAGCGCCAGGACCTTTGGACAGAAACGTCCACTGGCAGTCGCCTTCGCCGTCCTCGGCTTCAAACTGACGCGACCGTCGCGCTCGCGGATGACCTGGGTGCGTGGACGTGTCAGTTGCAGGACCCAATCATCGCCACCAGGGGGCGGGGTGAGGTTCTTCGCGTCGGAGGTGAGGCCGCCGTCATGCCGGGGGTAGGGCCGGCGGGTGTCGTGCCAGGTAACGCGATAGGGGCCGCCTTCGATGTTGACGGAGACAGGCTCGCTTCTTTCGAGATAGACGAGGTATTCGCAACCCGGCAGGGCCAGACAGTGGGCGTGTGCACCTTGGACGAGGTCCGGTCGCGGCTTCAGGTGGCCAAAGGGCAGCGCGGCGCAGAGGTCCCAGGCACGTTTGACGGCGTCGTGGCGGTTCGTGCGGGCGTCTTTCGGATCGAGCGAGCCGGTGAAGCCGCTGGAGGAGTCGCCAGCATTGTCGGCAAACACCAGGGCGGCCGCGGAGAAGTGGATGACAAACGCGTTCTTGCGCAGGTCGTCATCGCTGTAGTCGCGTCCAATGGCGCGGATGTGATACGTGTTGCCGGACCAAAGAGTCTCTTGGGCAAGCAGGGGCTTTTCGGCGTGGTGGCTGGCGAGCAGTTGCCGGCCCATCCACGCGCGATTGACGGTCTTGGGGCCCTGCAGGGTACCGTAAGTCAGCCAGGGTTCGTCGCGGAATTCGTCATGGCCCGTGCGGTTGTGGACGGAGAGGGGCTTGGCGAACACGTTGATCGCCTGAATGGCAGCGCCCAGTCGGTTGACCTGCTCGCGCTGGAGATAGGGCGATTCCCGCAGCAGCGGTTCGGGACCGGCGACATTGAGCAACAGGTTGGGGTAGGCGCCGAGGCGGGCGTAGGCGTAGCGAATGTAAAGTAACTGGTCCGCTGGTTCCTGCGGGAAGTTCGATTGGCGCCCGAAAAACCCGGCAAAAGGATACACGATCAAGTCGCGGCGCACCAACTCGTCCAGCATCGCCTCAAGGCGGGCAAACTCGCCGGCATTGAGCGGCCAGAGCCTGGGCGTGTCCCAACCGCGGCCGCGGCCCTTGGCGTCGCGGTTGAGGTAGTGGCTGGCGCACGACAGGGTGTTGTAACCTTGCGCCTGCACCCAGTCGAGAAAGGCGGCGCGCGCGGCGTCGCCCCAGTTGGCGGCAAAGAAACGGTCGCCGACATGGAAACCGCGGATCAGCACGGCGTCCCCATCCCGGCGGCCGAACCAGACGGGATTCGCCGGATGGACAGCGATGGGACCGGGGAGATTCCCTTTGGCGCAGGTGAAGCGCCCGCTGCCTGCTGCCGTGCCGTCGGAGAAGACAGCCTCGTAGCGCCAGGTGCCGGGCAAATCGGGCCTGAAGCGAAGCCGCCAGACCTGGCCGCCATCGTAGAATCCCCAGAATCGCACCGTGCGCCCGTCAGGCCGGGTGAAGGTGGCGTCCAGCGACACATCGCGGTACGGGTCGGCGTAGGCTTTGGCGTTGGTGAAGGCAACTTCAAATCGCCCCCATTGCGGCAGGTCCGCACTCGCAGCCGGGTATGGCTTCAGCACGACGAGGATCAAGCTGGCAACGATTGGGAGTGTTTTCATCCCGAAAAACTGCCCTAACAAAAGCCGGTTCCGTCCAAGGCGACCAGCTCATGGGTCCTGGCCATGAAAACCCTGTTCCCGACCTCGAACGGAACGTTGCCCCCTTGTAAGCCGCTTTGCGAGGGCGGCCAAGTCCTTTCGCGCGCGCCCATGGGGGGGCCGCATCTTGACCGTGACCCAGATTGGTCATCTGGCGTATGCCGGATTGCCAGTCCGCAACTGCACGAACAAGGCCGCCGCTGGCCGACTGCCGGTGGGCGATGGGGTCGCTCGCGCCCGGCTTACGCGGCGGGGGCAAAAGGGATTGTGTTTCCGCAGCCGACCCGCTTAAATGCCCAGGCGCGGCGGTTATGCAACTGGTCAAAACCCTGTTTGGCTCACCCGGACGGCGCGTGGCGGCCGTCGCGCTGGCAGTGCTTGGGCTTGACCAGCTCTCCAAGGCGGTCGTCCTGCGCACCCTGGGTTACGCCCAGGAACAAGTTGTCCTCGAAGGTTTCTTCAAGCTCGTTCACTGGGGCAACACGGGCGCGGCGTGGAGCCTGTTTCGGGGGAACAACGGCCTGTTGGCCCTGGTGGCCGTGGCAGCGTTGTTGATCCTGTGGTTGACCCGGCACCACTTCGATCTGCGGCCATTTCTGGGGCAACTGGCCTTCGGGTTGGTCTGCGGCGGCATCGCAGGCAACCTGGTGGACCGGGTGCGAATCGGGCACGTAGTGGATTTCCTTTATTTTTACCTGCGCCGGGCCAACGGCGACGAACTGGGGTTTCCCGCGTTCAACGTCGCCGACAGCGCCATCTGCACCGGGGTGGGGCTGATCTTCCTGTTGTCCTGGCGCACGGAGCGGGAGGCCAAGCCTGTCGCCCGGCCGCAGCAGACCAGCCCGGCGGCCGGTCGGGCTGACGGGGATTAGGCCGCTCAGATTGCCCCGCAGATGCCTGCGCTTGCCCGCCTTCGTTCCGCTGACGGCAGGTCCACCGGCCGACCTGGCCGGGCACTTGCCCGTGGAACGATTGTTTGGTGGTCCGGGCTGTCCGCCTGCCGACCGCGCCCCTGCCATGTCGCGCGCTGAGAGTTTCCGGATCGAGCAGACACCCGCTGTTGAACGCCTGGACACGTATTTGCGCCAGCGCTATCCGGCGGTGTCGCGTGTTGCGCTGCAGCGGCTCATCGCCCAGGGATTCATCCGGGTCAACGGACAACGGGTCAAACCGAATCACCGCCCCCGCGCCGGCGAAACGGTGGAGGTGCAGTGGCCGGAGGCGCGCCCCGCTCGCGCCCAGCCCGAGGCCATACCGCTGGATATTCTCTACGAGGATGATCTGTTGCTGGTGTTGAACAAACCTGCCGGACTGGTGGTGCATCCGGCTGCGGGCCATGAGGCGCACACGCTGGTCAACGCGCTGCTGCACCACTGCGCCGGCCAACTCAGCGGCATCGGCGGAGTGGCCCGGCCGGGCATTGTGCATCGCTTGGACAAGGACACCAGCGGCGTCATGCTCGTGGCCAAGACGGACGGGGCGCATCTGGCGCTTTCGGGTCAGTTTGCCGGAAGGCAGGTGGCCAAACTCTACCATGCCCTTGTGTGCGGGGAAATGGCGCAGGAGGAGGGTGAAATCCGGGCGGCCATCGCCCGGCACCCCTCCCATCGCAAACGCATGGCCGTGACCACGGACGGCGGGCGGGAGGCGCACACCAGTTATCGCGTGCTGGAGCGTCTCCGGGGGGCCACGCTGGTCGAGGCCCGCTTGTACACAGGACGCACCCATCAAATCCGTGTCCACTTCCAATTCCTGGGCTTTCCGCTGGTGGGGGACACGACTTACGGCGGGCGTCAGAACCGCCGCCTGGCCGAGTTGCACGGTTTCGCCGCTGAGCGCCAAATGCTGCACGCCCGTCAATTGACCTTCACCCATCCTCGCACCGGGCAGCGGCTGACCTTTACCGCGCCCTGGCCGGAGGACTTTTGCGAAGCCCTGCGCGCACTACGGCCGGCTGATTGAATTGCCCCCGACCCCTGTCGGCAAGATGCCGACAGCACATCGGTTAGGTCAGCCAGATGCCCGTGGCACGTTGGCTTGGCCTCTGGAAACGCGCCATCATGAGACGGCCGGACTGACCGGTCTGGATTGGGATGCCCCGTCGTGGTGGACAAGCGCAGTTGCATCCGGCCCGTAGCTGTGGCAATGGTTGTGCGCGACAGATGAAACCAATGCCTGTTCAACCACCGGCCAAGCTCCAACGCCATCCCCATGCTCCCATGCGCATGAAACGTCGTGACTTCATTCGCCGGTCCGCCCTGGCGACCGGCCTGGTGGCCTTGTGCGGCCCCTGGCTGCCCGCGGCGGAAGCCCGCCCGCAGACGTTCGATCCCTTCGGCCCCGTCACGCTGGGCCGCACCCGAGTTCGCACCTCGCGCTTTTGTCTGGGCACGGGCATGCGGGGCGGCAATCGCCAGTCCAACCACACCCGCATGGGCAAGGAAAAATTCGAGGCGCTGATCCGCGAGTCGTTTGACCGCGGCACGCGCCTGTTCGACCTGGCCGACCTCTACGGCACGCACCCCTACGTCGTGCCCGCTTTGAAGGGGATCGCCCGCGACCGTTATCAGATCGTGACCAAGATTTGGTTCCGTGACGGCGGCATCCCGGAAAAAGAGCGGCCGGACGCCGACGTTGTAGTGGAACGGTTTCTGCGCGAGATCGGGACCGACTATCTGGACCTGGTGCTGCTTCACTGCGTCACCTCGGCCAAGTGGAACGAGGAACTGCGCAGGCAAATGGACATCCTGGCCAAGCTCAAGGACAAGGGCACCATCCGAGCCCACGGAGTTTCCTGTCATTCCCTGGAAGCGCTGAAAACCGCGGCCACCGAGCCGTGGGTGGACTCCGTCCACGCCCGCATCAATCCGTTCAAGATGAGCATGGACGGCCCGCCCGACGACGTCGTGCCGGTGCTGCAACAGATACACGCCGCCGGCAAGGGCGTGGTGGGCATGAAAATCATCGGCGAGGGCCGCCTGCGCAACGATGACGAAAAGAAGGACGAGTCCATCCGATTCGTCCTCGGGCTGGGGTGCGTGGACGTGTTGAACGTGGGCTGTGAGAGCATTGCGGAGGTGGACGACGTGGCGGCGCGCGTCCGCAAAGTCCCCGTCGCCCGCGGTTGAGCGCGCGCGCTGGCACGTCTGGCCACGGCAGGCCGATGCGCCAAGTGCGTTTCAGTGCCTACGCACTCATCCGGCTGCCAGCGGCCAGCAGTCTTCATTTTGACTTGCTGGGTGAGTGAATTGAGTGGCGGATGTTGAGTCGGACGCGCGAATGGGCTTCACTCGGGAGTTCACTTCGCCGTCACTCAATGGCGCCGTTTACTTTGCGGTTGTCCCGGCATGGGTGGGCGCAGGAACGCTCGCGGCCTCAAGCATCTTCTCGAACGCTGGCGGGGGTGCCGGACTGCTGCACCCCGCAACGGCGACCATTGCTTGTATGCCTGAAGCAAACCGCCCCGCGCAGCCGGTCGCCTCGGATTTCTTGCTTGGGGGCAAGCGGTCAGTGCGTTTGAATTGCGCCTGAACGGGGCTGTTGAAGCCGGGAGAAGGCCGCCCGGAGTGTCGGCCGGGCCGAGCTGGCCCTGGCTTTCAGGTTGCCCGTCCGTTGACAGCCGGGTTCGGCTGGCCGCCCGGTTGGCCGACTGCCCGGTTGAATCACTGGAACATCCATGACCTCACCCCAGCCCGGTCAAGCCCGCGCCCACAGCCGCTCCGACTGGCGGGGCGGCGCGGTGGTCTGCGCGTTGGTGGGCCTGTTGCCGTGGCTGGCCATAAGCGGGCAGAGCTACTGGATTGACGAGGCGCTCACGGCGCTCAAGGCAGCCCAACCCACCCTCCACGACTGGTGGGCAATGATGGCCTCCGAAAAACTCTCCGACCTCCAAATGCCGCTCTACATGCTCTACGCCTGGGTATGGGGGCAAGTGTTTGGCACTTCGGAATGGGCGCTGCGAGCAGCCAATCTGCCCTGGTTTGCGACCGGCGCAGCGGTGTTTGCGTTTTCCTTCAACGGCGCGGGGCGAACCCTCGCCGCGCTGGTGGCGGCGTTGTCCGGCTTTGCCTGGTTTTACCTGGACGAAGCGCGGCCGTACGGGATGCAACTGGGGGCGAGTCTGTTGGTGATCGGCGCTCTGCGACGGCTATGGCCGGCTGCGTGTGCGGGCGACCGTCTGCCCAGCGGCTGGTTGTGGGCGCTGGGCGTCGGGCTGGCGGCATTGGCCGGGAGCAGTTTGATTGGGATGTTTTGGGCCGGAGTGCTCTTGGTCGGGCTAACGGCCCTGACGGGCCGGCGCGGGTTGGCGGGTGTGTGGCGAGCCGGGCAAGGGGTGTGGTTGGTTGTTGCCTTGGTGCTGGCGGGGCTGGGGGCCTACTACGTCTGGACGCTGGCGGCAGGCGCTCGGGCATCGCCGGCAGTGGGCGCGCCGTGGATGAGCGCCGTGTGGATTGCGTACGAGCTTTTGGGCTTTGGCGGGCTTGGGCCGGGGCGGTTGGCCGTCCGGGCGGCGGGGGTGGGAGCGTTTTACCCGTATTGGCCGCTACTGGCGGCTTATGCCGTCTTCGTGGCTGCAATTCTGCGGGCGGGTTGGCGGTCTGCGGACCAAGAAGGGCGGAGGGCATGGGTAGTGGCCGGGGTGGTGGGTGTGGGAGCGGTGGCAGTGCTGCTGGCTGCCGGTTGGCTGACGCATTTTCGCGTGCTGGGGCGGCACTGCGCGCCGCTTTGGGCGGCTGTGGTGCTGGGGCTGGCGCAGGGATGCGCCGCGGTATGGCGGCGCGGGGTGGGGTGGTCGCGGCTGATTCTGGCCGGGTTTCTGGTTGTTTCGGCTGTTTCCTGCCTGTCGGCGCGTTTCGCCACTCGCCACTTGAAGGATGACTACCGGTCGGCGGCTGCATTTGCCCGAGCTGCTTTGGTCGAAGGGCGGCGGGTTTGGTGGTGCGCCGACCCGCATGGCGCGGCGGTTTACGGGTTGGCGTTGGCGGTCGCGCCGGCGGAAGGCCCGGGTGTTTGCGTGTTGAATCCGAGGGTGTCGGATCTGGCGGGGCTGCCGCCTCCGGATGTGGTGGTTGTCTCCAAACCGGACCTTTACGATCGCCAGGGCGCGCTGGCGGCGTGGCTGGGCGAGCACCGGTTCCGGCCGGTCGGCGCGTTGCCGGCGTTCACACTTTGGGCCGTGCCAGACGCCAAGGGCTTGCGCGCCAGGCCTTGAAGCCGGCTGCTGGCGTTCAAACAATCGTTGCACGCGGGCGGTTCGGGTGGCTAGACTCCGCACATGGTGCAGGCAGCGATCACGACGGATGTGACTCCCGCCGAGGCCTCTTTTGGCGCGCTGTGCCGTCGGGCTTATCGCCTGATGTTGTTGGCTCGGATTGCGGAAGAAAAACTGGCCGGGTTGTATCGGGCGGGGCAAATCCAGGGTGGGGTATTCTTGGGGCGCGGTCAGGAAGCCCTGAGTGTGGCTGCCGGGCTGGCGCTGCGGCCCGGGGATGTTTTTGCCCCGCTCATTCGGGACGCAGCGGGGCGGCTGGCCTTTGGCGAGCCACTCGTGGATGCCGTGCGCACGTATTTGGGGTCGCGGCTGGGGCCGATGCGGGGTCGGGACGGCAACGTGCATCGCGGCCGCCCCCGGGAGGGGTATCTGCCCATGATCAGCCACTTGGGGGCGATGATCTCGGTGGTCAACGGGGTCCTGTTTGCCCGTCGGCTGAAGGGGCAGAGCGGCAGTGTGGGGTTGGCGTGCGTGGGAGACGGGGCAACCTCAGCCGGCTCGTTCCACGAGGGGCTGAACCAGGCAGCGGTCGAGCGGCTGCCGCTGGTGCTGGTGGTGGCCAACAACCAATACGCCTACTCGACCCCCAACAGCCGCCAGTTTGCCTGCCGGGACCTGACGGACAAGGCGGCGGGTTACGGGGTCGGGTGTTTGTCTGTGGACGGCACCGACCTGCAGGCATGTTTGCGGGTGCTGGCCGATGCGGTGGGGCGGGCTCGGGCCGGCGGCGGCCCGCAGATGGTGGTGGCGCGCCTGCTGCGGCTCTGCGGTCATGGCGAGCACGACGATGCCAGCTACGTTGACCCGCAGTTGCGGGCTTCGGCGTTGGGGCGGGATTGTCTGAAAGTGGCCGAGCAGCAGTTGCTGCAAGACGGTCTGGCCCAGCCGGCCGAGCTGGAGGCTTGGCGGGCTGAGGCGCTCAGCGAGGTCGAGCGGACGGTTGCGCAGGTGCAGCACGAGCCGGCGCCGGACCCGTTCCAAGAGGAGTGGCGGGCGATTGCCACGGAGGCGTTGGTGGAAACCCATGCCGCCCCGCCGTTGCCGCCAAGACCCGGGGCGTTGAAACAGGCATGAGCGTGACGTATTTGGAGGCCATCCGGGCGGCGCAGGCCCGGGCGCTGGCGGAGGACCCGCGAGTGTTCATTTACGGGCAGGACGTGGGGGCGTTCGGGGGGGCGTTCAAGGCCACCAAGAATCTGGCGCGCGAGTTTCCGGGTCGCGTGGTGGACGCGCCGATCAGCGAGGATGCCATGGTGGGGCTGGCGGTGGGGGCGGCCATCGAGGGCATGCGCCCCATTGTGGAGATGCAGTTTGCTGATTTCTCGACCGCCGGGTTCAACCAAATCGTCAACCAAGCCGCCACGCTGTTCTGGCGCACCGAAGTGCCCTGTCCGATTGTCATCCGGCTGCCCGGCGGGGGCACGTCCGGCAGTGGGCCGTTCCACAGCCAGAGCATGGAATCGGTTTACGCCCATTATCCCGGGCTGCTGGTGTTTACGCCGGCCACGGTCGAGGATGCCTACAGCATGTTGCTGGAGGCGGTGGCGCTGGACGACCCGGTCATTTTCTGCGAGCACAAGCTGCTGTATTACCACCTGAAAGCCGAGCGGTTGCCCACCGAGGCCCTGCCTGCCGGCAAGGCCCGGGTGACCCGGCCGGGGCGCGACCTGACCATCGTGGCCTACAGCGCCATGGTGCACGAGGCGCTGGCGGCGGCGGCGGAATTGCAACCGGAAGGTTGGGAAATCGAGGTGGTGGACCTGCGGTCGGTCAAGCCGCTGGACACCGACACCGTCGTGGCATCCGTGGCTCGGACGGGCCGGTTACTGTGCGTTGGGGAATCCTGGCCGTGGGGCGGCGTGACCGCCGAGGTGTTGGCGCGCGTGGCCAGCGAGGGTTTCGAGTTGCTGGATGCGCCGCCGCAACGGCTCAACGCGAAGGACACTCCGATCCCGTTCCACCCGACGCTTTGGGCGGCTCACCGGCCCACCGCGCGCAGCATCGCGGCCGCCGCACGCAATCTGCTCCGCTCCTGAATCTCATCGTCCCATGCCGCAAATCCCGATCATCATGCCGCAGCTCGGCGAGTCCATTGCCGAGGCCACCATCGTTAACTTCTCCGTTCAAGCGGGCGACACCGTGGAAGCCGATCAGAACGTGGTGGAGGTGGAAACCAACAAGGCCAATCTAACGGTCACCTCGCCCTGCCGCGGGCGGGTGCGCCAGTGGCTGGCCCGCGTGGGCGAGAGCTATCCGGTGGGCGCCGTGCTCGGGTATTTGGACGCCACCGCCGAGGACGCCGCCCGGGTGGGGCTGGATACCTCCGGGCCTGCTGGGGCCGCTGCCGCCGCTGACCTCAATGGCAAGAGCGAGGGCGGCAGGCCGGCTCAACCGCCGGGCGTCGAGCCGATTGTGCGTGGCCTGCCGGTGCCGGCCAGCGCGGGCGGGGCCAGTTACATGTCGCCCCGGCTCAAGGCGCGGATGGCGGAGCTGGGGCTGCATGCGGCGGATCTGGCGGGGGTGGCGGGCAGCGGGGCGGCCGGGCGCGTGACGGTGCAGGACTTCGAGCGATTCGTGGCGGGGCTGGAGACGCATCGGATGACCCAGGCCTCGCCGATGCGGGTGAGCGTGGCTGACGCCATGCGGCGCAGTTGGACCCGCCCGTTGGCGTCGGTGGGACTGCCGTTTTGCCTGGACCCCATCCTGGCCCATCGGAAGGCGTCGCATCCCAAGGCCGCGCCCACGCTTTACGGGTTGCGCGCCCTGGCACTGGCGTTGGCAGAGAACAGCGCCCCGGCAGGCCGGTTGGTCGGCCAAAAGATTGTTCATCCCAAGGCCATTGACATTGGCTGGGCGGTCGAGGTGGAGGACGGAGTGTTGGTGCCGGTGCTCCGGAATGCGGACCGGTTTACGCTGCGGGAGTTGATCCCGCAGTACGAGGCGCTGCTGGAGCAGGCCCGGCAACGGCGGCTGTCACCGGAAGCCACCGGCGGCAGCATTGCCACAGTCACCAATTTTGGCACGTTCGGCCTCACCTGGGCCACGCCCATTCCGCTGCCCGAGCAGACGCTGGTGCTGGGCATGGGCGCGGGGCGCCGTGTGCCCCATTGGAGCGCGGAGAAGCACCAGTTTGTGCCGATCATGGAGGCCAATCTCACGCTCAGCTTCGATCATCGCGTGCTGGACGGCGGCGCCGCGGGCCGGCTGCTCACCCGCGTGGTGCATCTGCTGGGCCATCCGGAGCGGCTTTGAGGCGGCGGGGCGATCCGGCCGCGCCGCTTTCCAAATGCTCTTGGGAGCGCACATGTCCACGGCTGGCGGGCAGTGGCGCGCCTTGGAGCGCGGGCAAAGCATCGGCTGCCAGGTCGTCCAGCTTTTTCTCAAAAGCAACATGCGGTGGTTCGGTCGGCGTTACGAGCCTGCCGAGCTGGAGCGTTTTGCCCGCGCCCGAGCGGCGCACCGTTTTGCCTGCGTGTTCGGGCACGTGGGGTATCTGGTCAATCTGGCCGCGCCCGCTTCACCCAATCGGGACCGTTCGATCTGCTCGCTGATTCACGAAATCGAGCTGGCTGGTTCGCTGGGCCTGCCGTTCCTGGTCCTGCACCCGGGGGCGCACTTGGGGGGCGGGGAAACGGCGGGTCTGCGCCAGGCCGCCGCGGGATTGAACGAGGCGCTGGCGGCTACCCGGCACGTGCCGGTGCGTTTGGCGCTGGAGAACACCGCCGGGCAGGGCACGTGTCTGGGCGGCCGGCTCACGCACCTGGCCGCGCTCTACGAGCAGGTGGACCGCCCCGAGCGACTGGGTGTGTGCCTGGACACAGCCCATCTGTTTGCCGCCGGCTACGATATCCGTACGCCCGGCGGTTGGGACGCGGTTGTGGGCGAAATCCAGGCGCTGGTGGGCCTGCCTGAGATTCGGGCGTTTCACTTGAACGACTCGAAGGCAGACCTGGGGGCGCATGTGGACCGGCACGAGCACATCGGGCGGGGCAGGCTGGGGCTGCGGGCGTTCCGCCACATCGTCAACGACGCCCGGTTCGGCGACCGCCCGGGCTGCTTGGAAACGCCCAAGTCGGATGGCCTGCGGGCGGATGCGGCCAACCTGGCGCGACTGCGGGGGTTGATGCGTGCGGCAGCGGACCAGCGGCGGCGGGAGCGGCAGTGGTAAATCGCGGCTGCCGCCGGCGGGCTGGTCATTTGGCCGGGCCGGATTGCGGCAACAGGTCTGCCGCCAACAGGCAAGGGCTAAACTTTTTCGGCTTTCGTATAAACCACCAGTTCGCCCTGGCCGGCAAGGTCGGCCGGGTGATAACGCGGGATGGGCATCTCGAGCTGTTTGAACTGAACCGGGGCGATTTTCTTATCCACCAAGCCCAGGGCGACGGCCACGCCGTAAATGATGGCTTCGGGGCGGGGCGGGCAACCCGGGATGTAGAAATCCACCGGGACGATCTTCTCGACCGGGCCCAGCACGGTGTAGGAGTCGTGCCAAATGCCCCCGCCGCAGGCGCACGAGCCGATGGCAAAGACCAGCTTCGGGGCCGGCATCGCCTCGTACGCCCGCCGCAGTGCCCGGGCGGTTGAACGCATGGCCGGCCCCTGACACAGCATCACATCGGCGTGCCGCGGTGAGCCAACCAGCTTGATGCCAAAACGCTCGGCATCGTAGTAGGGAGTCAGGACGTTGAGCACCTCGATGTCACACCCGTTGCACCCGCCGCTGTTGGCGTGATAGACCCACAGGGAGCGGCCGAACATTTTCTGGCAAAGGTTCTTCAGCATGGGCAGGGCCTCAGTCCAGCTCGATTCGCACATCGTCCACCGCCGTCTCGCGGCTCAGGTAGGCTTGCGATCGGAACACCCAGCGCTCGTTCTCCAGGTCGTCAAAGCGATAACCCTTGAGTTTTAACTGCTCCAGGGGAGTCGGCTCGGTGAAACAGCGTCCGCAGCGCTGACAAGTGCTCATGAACAGCTCCAGCCGCTGCTGCAGGTCGCTGATGCGGTTGGTGGCCGTTTCGAATTCCTGGCTCATGGTGATGGCCTTTTCAGGGCAGACCTCGGCGCACCGCCCGCAATAGGTGCAGCGCCGGCCCAGATACTTGAGGATGCGGATTTCCTGGCAGACATCGAACACCAGGATTTCCCGGGCCGGACAATTGTTCGCGCAGCCGGCGCAGCCGATGCATTTGGCCGCGTCGAAGATCGGCCGGCCCCGAAACGCGGCGGGTGCAGGGCGCGGCTGGGCCGGATACGGCAGCGTCACGCGGCCTGCCTTCAGGCACAGGACCGCCTCATGGAGTTTGCTCAACAGGGACATGGGCGCAGGGGTGGAAATCCAAGGGTCGAAATCCGCGGGTCACGAGGCGAGCAGGCGTCCCGGTGGCGCCGGACGAAGCCCGGCCAGCCGGCCACGCGGGTTTCAGGCAGGCAGCATGGTGCAGCGCTGTCAACGCCGGCTGGTGGCCAACACCGGCGCAAACGCACCGCGCCCCTGCCGTGCCGGCCGCGCCAGCAGGTGGCTGGGCTTAAGTTGGTCTCCGGTGTTGACATTTCAGTATCCGACCGCGGCGAGTAGCAGTCCCACCAGCGCTGCGGCCAGCAGCCCGGCGAAATAGCGGATGGCCTGGTCCACCCGGTAGCGGGCATGGGTAGCCGCCACCACGGTCACAAACAACACCACTGCCAGGACCTTGCCCCAAAACAGCAGCCAGCCCAACGGAAAGGCCAGGGCCGTGCCCCAGGGCACGAACAACGCCACAAACAGCCCGCTGTAAAGCACCAACTTCGCCATCTGGGCGTACTGAAACAAAGCCAGCTTGGGACCGGAGTACTCCAGCAGCGGACCTTCCATGATTTCGGTTTCCGCCTCCACAACGTCGAAGGGCACGCGCTGCACAAATGCGGGCAGGGCCAGGAGCATCACCCCCAGGAGCAGCAGACCCGACCAGGGGAACCCGCCGCCGGCCGCAAACAGGCCCCCGGCCAGCACCCCATCCAGGCGAAACGACTCCGTGCGCAGCGCGCCGGCCAGAATGGCCACGGCGAACAACGGTTCGAGGGCGATCATTGTCATCATTTCCCGACTGCTGCCCATCAGGGCGTAGGTGGACCCGGCGGCCAGCCCGGCCAGCAGCGTGCTCACCCCGCAGAGCGTCAACAGTTGAATCAGCAGCAAGGCGTCGCCGGCCTGGTTCATCGGCGCGCCCCAGCCCAGCGGCACCAGCGTGGCGGTCGCCAGCACACTGGCCAGGGCCAGACAGGCCGCCCCGCGTTGCAGCAGGGGACTTTCACCCGATTCCAGGTCTTCCTTGCCGAGCAACTTCAACAGGTCGAAATACGGCTGCCACAGTGGCGGCCCCTGGCGGGATTGAATGCGGGCTGTGACCTTGCGCAGCAGGCCCTGAAACAACGGCGCAACCAAGAGAAGCATGGCCACGTTGGCCAGCCCGGCGGCGATGGCGAGAGGCAGCTTCATGCGACAGAGAGGTCCAAGTGCCGAGTCCCGTGCTCGGTAGCCTGCCAGGGCGCGGCGGGCGGTGGTTGCCCGGCCCGGGCAACGCCGGTCCGGGCGGAGCTTGCATCCGGCGCCGCCAACCCGGCTGCGACGCGCCGGTTGTCATGTTGGCTCGGGTGCGTTCGGCTGGTCCGTTTCATAGCCTGGCTCGCGTTAACCGCGCCAATTCGTCCTGCGACCAGACCCGGGTTGCGCCCGACCGGAGTTCGACCGTCTCCAATCGGTCGGTGCAGGAAAAACAGGGGTCAATACTGCCCAGCGCGATGGTCATGTCGGCCAGTTGTTGGTCCCGGATCATCGCCGGCACGGCTTGAAGGTTCTGGTAGGTCGGCGCGCGCACCCGCCAACGGCGCGGGCGGTTGTTCTCGCCGGTGATCAGGAAGTGATGGCTCTCGCCGCGGGGGGCTTCCACAGACGAAAGCCCCATGCGCCCGGCGGGCAGTTCGTCCTTGATGGCCGCTTGGAGCGGCCCGGCGGGCATCTTTTGGAGGCACTGCCGGATGATCTTGATGGACTCGAAGACCTCGCGCGCCCGGACCAGCACGCGCGACCAGACGTCCCCGTCGGTTTCGGTGATGACTTCGAAGTCCAAGCGGTCGTAGGCCGCGTAGGGATGGTCGCGCCGGCAATCCACAGCCACACCGGCGGCGCGGGCCACCGGGCCGATGAGGCCCAGGTCTTTGACCAGCGTCGGGCCGGCCACGCCCACGCCGCGGGCGCGGCGTTGCAGGTTGCGGTCGCCGCGCACGGCGGCCAGCACCGGTTGCCATTCGGCCTCCAGCTTGTCCAGCACGGCCCGCAACTCCGCCGCCTTGTCGGGCGGGATGTCCCAGCGCACCCCTCCCACCACGGACAGGCCGTAGGTTTTGCGGTTGCCGGTGAGCTTCTCGGCCATCCACATGACCGGCTCGCGGATGCGGAAACACTGCATAAACAGGGTGTCGAAACCCACGATGTGGCAGGCCAATCCAACCCAGAGCAGGTGGCTGTGCAGCCGCTCCATCTCCAGCATGATGGTGCGGACGTATTCGGCGCGCGGCGGCGGACGCAGGCCGGCGGCGCTTTCGACGGCCTGGACGTAGGCGACGCTGTGGACGCAGCCGCAAATGCCGCAAATCCGCTCCGCCATGAACGGGATGTCGTTGTAGCCCTGCACCGACTCGGCCAGTTTTTCGATACCCCGATGGACCATGAACCCGCGGTACTCGCAGCCGCGGACCACTTCGCCTTCGACGTAGAGCCGGAAGTGAGCCGGCTCGTCCAACGTGGGATGAAACGGCCCGAACGGCACCACCACGCAACCCGGCGGCGGGTCATCAAACGCAAAGTCGCGCCCTTCATCAAACCCCTCGGGCACGCTGTTCCATGCAAAGTCCTTCCGCAACGGATACACGCCCTCCGGCCAGCCGTCCGGCAGCACCAGCCGCTTGGGCGTGCGGTGGCCCACCGGCTCGATGCCCACCAGGTCGCGCATTTCCCGCTCCGCCCAGTTGGCCGCCGGTACCACGTCGGAAATGCTCTGAATCTGCGGCTGGTCCGGCGGCAGGTAACTCAACACAGCCGCCAGCAGATGATCGCGGTCGAAGGCAAAATGATGGCCCACCATGAACCGGCCCGAGAACGGCCGGTCGTCCGTGCCCACGCTGATGACGTAGCGGGCATCCAGGTCCCGGAACAGGAACTGGCAAACGGCCTTGAGAGCCGCCGGGGCAACAAAGACAAACAACCGGTTGTCCCCGGCCAGATCCGCCCGCTCGATGGCCGGGCCGAACCTGGCTTTCAACAGTTGCAGTTTCTCCAGCGCAGCCATGTCAGGAATCCTGTGAGCGTGGGGGGTGTTGCCCCGCCGGCCCGCCCCCCAGCCAGCGGCAATACCGCTTCAACGGACCGTAGAAATGGTGCGCGCCGTAGCGGTGACATTCGGCCTCGCGCACGTAACCGCACAACCAGGGCGCGTCGGCCCGGCGACTCGACCGCCCCAGCGTCGAGATCACGCGCGCGGCCAGCCACGCCGCGCCCAACACCAGCACCAGCGCCAACGGCGCGAACCTGGCCTCGTCGTCCGCCGTTTCCAACCCGAACACCAGCCCGGCCTGTGGGGTTTGGCCCGTGGCCAACAACGGACCGTAGCCGCCCGGGCTGCAGTCCAGCGCCCGTCCCAGCAGGCCAAACCCCAGCGCCGGGAACAGGCCCAGCAGCAGGCACAACAGCGCCAGAGCGAGCTGCGGGGTTTGCATCGTCGTGCCCACCTCCAACCTGCCGCGTTGGGCGCGCCCGGCCACCAGCTCGCTGGTGCGCGACAGGAAACTGGCGCCAAAGAACTTGACGAACGACGCCAGGGTCAACGCGCTGGTCAGGATGGCCACCAATGCACAGACGGCCAAATACGGTTTCCCCCCGCCGGCCTGCGCGGTCGCCACGTAGATGGCCCACTTGCTGACAAAACCGTTGAACAGGGGCACGCCGGAAATCGAAAGCGACGCCACCAGCGCCGTCAGGGCCGTCAGCGGCATGTACCGGATCAGCCCGCCCAGCCGGTTGAGGTCCTGCGTGCCTGTGGCGTGGAGGATCGAGCCGGCATTCAAGAACAACAGGCCCTTGAACAGGCCATGATTCAGCACGTGGAACAACGCGCCGCAGAAACCCAGCGTGGCGAGGTTGTGGGCGTGCCCGCCGCCCGCCGTCAACACCACCATGCTCACGCCCGCGCCCAGCAGGATGTAGCCCACCTGGCCGATGCTGTGGAAGGCCAACAGCCGTTTGGACTGCTCCTCGCGCAACGCCTGCAACGTGCCGGTGAACAGCGTCAATGCGCCCAGCACCGCCACCACCCCGCCCCAGGTGGCCAGCGGAAACCGCGACTGCCCGTCCGGCGGCACCAGCCACAGAAAGTAGCGCATCAGGCCGTAAACGCCGGTCTTGATCATGACGCCCGACAACATGGCGCTGACCGGCGACGGGGCGGCCGGGTGCGCGTCCGGCAGCCACACCTGGCCGAAGGGCCACATGCCCATTTTGATGCCGAAGCCCACCAGGAACAGCCCGAAGGCCAGCGCCGTCACACCCGGTCTGGCGCTCAGCAAGGCCGGCAGGTTGGCGCTTACCGACTCGAAGTCGTACTTCAACCCCTCTCCACCCGCCGCCGCCGTGCCTGCCACGGCCAGCAACTCAGCCCCCACCATGGTCGCGGCGCACGCCAACTGCATCATGACCAGAAACTTCCTGGCCGCCCGCGCGTTCTCCGGCTTGCGGTGCTCGAAGCGAATCAGCGCATAGCCCGGCAGCGTCATCATCTGCCAGAAGATAAAGAAGAACCACATCATGTCCGTGGTACTCACCAGGCCGTACATGGCCGCCAGGAACAGCAGGAAATACGGGTAGTAGCGCCCCACGCCGTAGTCCGAATAGCCGCGCATGTACACAATCGAGTAAAGCGCCGCCGGCACCGCAATGCTGGCCGCCAACAGCAGAAACACGGCACTCAGGCCGTCCACGTGCAATCTGAGGGCGAACCCAAGCCGCGGCATCGCCCAAAAGGCGGTGGCCTCCGCCGACAGCCCGGTCGTCAACACCTGCGTGACCGCCGTCAGCACCAAGACGGCGCTCGCCGTGGTTATGGCCAATGCCAGCCAGCCCGCCAGTGTCCGGCAGCGACTGGTGAGCGCGGTGACCGCGGCACCTGCCACGCAGATGCCCATGGCCGTCATCACCGCATGTTCCGGAGTCCACATACCTACGTTCCCTGGGCGGCGGTCCTTGTGACATGGTCGGGACAGCCTTCCGTGACAGGCCGCGCCAACCCGGCGACGCCGGCAATCAAGTCCCGCAACAGCTCCAGTGTCCGCCGCGCCGGTTGCGACAGCCCTTCGCCAGGCCGGAGCGCGGCCGGTTGCACGCCCAACAGCCAGACCCGCGCGCGGCCGGCGGCTTGGATGCAGTTGGCCAGCAGGCTCAGCGAGATTCTATGCGTGGATACCTGCGGTAAGCGTGCCGCCATTTGCCGGGTGTCCAGCAACAGCACGTCGCCGGGCCGGCCGCCGAATTCCACGGCGTCGAGGAACACCACGTTGTCAAAACGGCCGTCGGCCAGTTGAGATACCCAGCGCTCGGGCGCGGTTTCCGCGTTGAGGATGTCAAAGCCGAGACGCGAGCGCCCCCACGCCGGGGCGAGCTGCCCGGGTGTTGCCGGAGGCCGGTCCGGGGAATGGGGAGCTGGCGTGTCCGGCCAGGCGGCCAGCGTTTCCGCCAGCCGCACCCCCAGGCCGTCATCGCCCTGGTCCACGTTACCCACGCCCACCAGGCAGACGCGGCCCTGCAAGACGCGGTGGAGTTGTTCCTCGAAATCGCGCATCAGATGTCCTCACCCAGTTGCTTGATTTGCCGGTAGGTGAACACCGGCCCGTCCACGCACACGTAAGCCACGCCGATGCAGCAATGGCCGCATTTGCCGACGCCGCATTTCATGTAGCGCTCCAGGGTCGAGACGATGGCCTCCTCGGCGAAGCCCATGGCCAACAGGTCGCGGATGACGAAGCGGAACATGACCGGCGGGCCGCAGACAAAGGCCACCGTGTTGTCCACCGGCACGTGGACGCCGGGCTTTTTGAACAGGCTGCCCACCACCCCCACATGGCCGGTCCAACCGTCTGTGGCGCGGTCCACCGTCAAGAAGCATTCCACGCCCGCGGTCTGCTCCCAGCGCCGCAGGTCCGGCAGATACATCAACTCGCCCGGGGTCTTGGCCCCGTAAAAGATCTGCAGCCGCCCGTACTGCTGCCGATGCGCCAGCGCGTAAACGATGCAGGATCGCAACGGGATTAACCCGATGCCCCCGGCCACGAAGACGAGGTTCTTGCCGTGGTAGGCCTCCATCGGAAACCCGTTGCCATACGGCCCGCGGACGCCGAACCGGTCGCCGGGTCGGAGCTGGTGGAGCGCTGCGGTGCAACTGCCCACACGCCGGATGGTAAAAAAGGTCGCCGCCTCGGTGGGGCTGGGGGGCAGCGAGGCCGGGAATTCGCCCACGCCGAAAACCGAGACCTGGGCAAACTGGCCGGGGCGAAAACGGCCAAACCGCTTCTGCTCCGCCTCATCCTCGAAATGCCAGTAGAACGTCTTGACCTCCGGGATGTCGTCGGTCACCCGGTCCAACACGGCGAGCCTGGGCAGGTAGATGTTGTCCTGGAACTGAGCGTTCATGGCTGGGCGGGGGCGGACGCGGGATGGGGGGCCGTGGCGCGGCGGATCATCTCCACCACGCTGGGCATGCCGATGTCGCCGTGGCACACGGCCACACACCGGCCACAGCCCACACAGGCCATCGAAAGCTCGCGCTGGATGAAGTAGTGGGCCAGCTTGCGGAAGAAGCGGCGGTTACGGCGGTCGTGCACCGCGCGGCGCGGGTTGAATCCGCCGGCCATGCGGGTGAACCCCGCCAGCGCGCAGGAATCCCAAATGCGCACCCGCTCGATTTGTCCCGGCCCGGCCGGCCGGTCGCTGACGGTGAAACAGGTGCAGGCCGGACAGATGAAGGTGCAGCCGCCGCATTCCAGGCAGCGCCGGCCGACTTGCTCCCAGGTCGCCTCCAGAATCTGCCCTTGCGAGACGTAGCGGACGGTGGCCGAAAACCAACTGGTCGTGGTCTTGAACCGCTTGCGAACCGCCTCCAACAGGGCGCGGCGTTGCTCCACATGCGCCGCCGTGGCCGGCGCAAAGATCGGATCACTGAACAACGCCTCCCCAGCCGCGCTGCCGGCCACGGCCATGAACTCGTCGCCCAGGTCCGTCAGTTGCAGATCAAAGTGTTCCCGCGCCGCCGGACCGGTGTCCGCGCACACGCAGAAGCATTCCTCGCCAATGTCCCGGTCCGGGTCGGTGCAGACGACGTTGACCAGAAACAGATTCCGCCGGCGATTGGCGTAGTATTCGTCGCGATACTTGCCGCCGAGGTAGAAGCGGTCCAGGTGCCAGATGCCGGCCACGTCGCAGGACCGGATGCCAAACAGGGCGCGTTTGGGCGCGCGCGTGATCGGTTGGATGGCCAGGTGGCCATCGTGACGCTGCACGGTCAGCAGCCGCTCGATTTGAGGGAACACGAACCGCTTGGGGGGATAGAAGGGATTGGCCAGGTGTATCTGCACCCGATCCCGGTTCTCGTTGGTGACGACGTCAAAGTAAGTGTCCCGCCCCCGGTCGCAGAACGGCGCCACGACCTCGTGGCCCTGCTGGCGCAGCAGGTCCACGATCTTGAGCACATTCGGACGGGCGACGATTCGGGCGCGCATGGTCAGGCCTTCTCCAGTTGGACAAAGACGGGTTTACCGAGGTTACCCTGCTCCGGCGCCGCCGCGCCGAGCAGTTGTTTCTCCACCTCGCGCACGAAGAAGGGCACGAAAATGGTGCCGCTGCGGACTTCGCCGGTCACCCGCGCCGTGGTCAGCGCCTGGCCGCCCTGACCGCGCAGCCGGATGCGGTCGCCGTCCCGAATGCCCAACGCCCGGGCGTCCGCGTCGTTGATCTCCACAAAGCCCTCCGGATAGTCCAGCAGCACCACGCGCAGCTCGCGTTTCAAGGTCTCGCTGTGCTGGACGAGCACATTCTGATGCCAGTAGTAGAGGGCGTGCCCAAAGATCATCGCCATCGGGAAGTCCTCGGGCGCGTAGCGCGAAATCGCCGGCCACGGCACGGGCATGAACTTGAACGGTCGGCCCGGGATGCCTTCCTGGAACAAGAACCGCGTGCCCAGCGGCTTGTCCTTGGTGCAGGGCCACTGCCGGCCGTAGTCCCGCGCCAGGTTGTCATAACTGGCGCCGCTGTAAAACGACACCACCTGGCCGATCTCGTCCATGACCGCCGCTGTCGAGGTGTAATCCCAGTCGGCCCCCAAAACTTGGGCCGTGCGGACCAACTGTCGCCAGGCCGGCAACGGCCCCGGCGGGGGCTCGATAACTTGGGAGGCGATCTGGATGCGGCGCTCCGTGCTGGTAAACGTGACCTCCTCTTCCCCGAAGGCCACCACCGGCAAGACCACGTGCGCGTACTGGGCGGTCGCCGTCAGGAACAGATGCTGGACGACCACCAGGTCCATTTGCTGCAACGCGGCCGGCACGTCGCAAAACGACGCCGTGGTCACGGGGTCATACCGGCAAAGCCACACGCCGCGGATGCGGCCCCCGTGCCGATCCTCCCAGATTTGCCGGGCCGTCGCGCCGGGGCTGGACGGTAGTTGCGCCTTCCAGACGCCGCCGACGGCGGCGCGCGCCGCCGGGTCGGCAACCGGTTTGTAACCCGGCAGCCGGTCGGGCATCATGCCCATGTCGCAAACCCCTTGCAGGTTGTTGTGCTCGGTCAACGCGTAAATCCCGGCGCCCTCCTTGCCGATCTGCCCGGTCAGCAGCGCCAAGTTGATCATGGCCCGGACGCTGGACGCGCCCCGCGCCTCGATCCCGGTCGAGTAAAGAATGGCCGCCGACCGGGCCTGCGCGTAGGCTACCGCTGCTTGTTCGATCAACTCCGCGCTGACGCCGCAGATGTCCGCCGCTCGGAGCAGGTCAAACCCCATCACCTGGTCCAGGAAGGCCTGGTAATTGTTGCACCAGGCCCGCACGAAGCCCAGGTTGACCAACCCCCGGTCCACAATCACCTTGGCCATCGCGCCGTAAAGCAACACGCGGGTACCCGGGCGCAGTTGCAGAAACAGGTCGGCATGCTCCGCCACGCGATGCCGGCGGGCGTCCACGATGATGAGCCGCGCGCCGGCCAGTTTGGCGCGGATGACCCGGCCGCCGATGGTGGGCAATTGCGTGCCCAGGTCCACGCCATCCACCAAGATCACCTCGCTGCGTTGCAGCTCGCCCAGGGAATTGGTCGTGGCCGGCACGCCGATCATGTCCAGCAGGACGTTGATCGAGTTGTTCGAGTACACCCCGCTGCCGTGGTCCACGTTGTTGGTGCCCGCCACCGCCCGGGCCAGTTTCTGCAGCAGATAGGCCTCCTCGTTCGAGCAGCGCGGCGAGTTCAGAAACGCCAGGGCGTCCGCGCCGTGCCGGGCGCGGATGGCCTCCAGACGCGCCGCCACGAACCCGAGCGCCTCATCCCAGGAGACTTCCTCGAACCGGCCGCCCTTTTTGAGCAACGGGGCCTTCAACCGGTCCGGCGAACTGGCCACTTCGTGCACGTGCCAGCCGCGGACGCAGATGCGGCCCTGATTGGCCGGGTGCGACAGACTGGGGCAAACGCCCACAATCCGGTTGGCTGTGGTTTCCAAATACAAACCACAGCCCACCCCGCAAAATGTACACGTGGTCAGGCGGCGCGCCACGCCTCCCTCCAGGTTGCTGGCGCCGTGCCGTTAGCCGGTCCTTCGTTCATAGCCCCGTTTCGCGGCGCAATTTCTAGCCTTCCCAGCCTATCAACCCAAGCAAAATGGCTCGCACCGAAGATTGGCATTCAATCAACGGTTCTTGCTTTGCGACACTGCCAGAGGCGGCATCTGGCCGCGTACGGCCAGGTGTCGGCCAGCACAGGCTGCCCTCGGCCTGCCGAACGGGGAAACCACGGTGGGCTGGCTTGACGCCGCCTCGCGCCCCGAGG
>Ga0073932_1000622_pt1 | contig 83869 bp, 75 predicted proteins | sample DewCreD2012metaG_FD_76967 | JGI IMG/M metagenome (GOLD analysis project Ga0073932, IMG submission 76967) | Hot spring sediment bacterial and archeal communities from British Columbia, Canada, to study Microbial Dark Matter (Phase II) - Dewar... ...
CAGCGGCTCAACCAGCATGTTAGCCGAGTGACCGGGAAGCGGCTCAGTGATGAGCGTTTGCGGCTGATCTTGCTAGCTCGTGGCTAGGTGTCTCAGCGTCCGAAAGAAGACTTAGGTGTCTTACATTATGTAATTGGTCGAGAGTAATTAGAGTAAAAACATAGCAGTTGCGACCAATCGCTTAAGCAATTCGCCGTTTTGAAGCATTTGAAAGAAACTTTCGGCGAATTGCATAGAACCGTTTGACGGCGCAATTGCCAACCGGGGCTGGCATGCACGCGTGATCTCATGTCATTAGCTGTCAGGCAGAGGCAGCTTGCGGAAGATGCCGTCTTCATCGGGGTCGAACTCCAGCGCTGAGATGACCGCCTCCAGATTGATGGCGCCGTAAATGTGCGGGAAGGTTTCACCGCCTGAACTTTCCCAGCGAAGCGGCGCATGGAGTTTCTCGGCATTGATCCATAGCAGCGTCAGCTTGCCTGCGCCGTGAAATAAGCGGTTTGCCACGCGCAGCGCCTGGTCGGGTCTTGAGGCGTGGATGAAGCCTGATTCCTGTAAAGTGTCAGCCTGGTAGATTCCAATTTTCTGGGCAGCCAGCCAGTCTGCGCGGCGGCAGATGTGCACGAGGCAGTTTCCCTGGAGCTTGAAGGCTACCCGGCTCAGGATAACTTCGGCGACTTCTGCCTTGTCCATCAAGGGCAGCGGTTCTGCCCCGCCAGCGGCATCCAAGATGGTGACGCGGTTGGTGTCCACGGCAAAGCCGGCGTCCACCGCGCTGATATCGTTGGCAACAATGAAGTCCAATCGTTTGGCTTCCAGCTTGCGCTGGGCGTTTTCCAGCAACGCCTGGCTCTCGGCTGCGAAGCCAACGACCACCTGAGGAACGCCGGTTTGACCTCTTATCCTGGCGACTTCTGCCAGGATATCTGGCGTATTTTCCAGCCTGATCTCGGGAATGCCCTGTTCCTTCTTGAGTTTCTGGTCAGCCGCTTGCATCGGGCGAAAATCGGCAACCGCGGCTGCCATGATGAGGGCATCGGTTTCGGGCAGGCGGCTGATCACTGCCTCGAGCATATCCTGAGCGGTGCGCACCGTGATGCTTTGCGCGCCGATGGGGATGCTCAGGTGGGTGGGCGTGGTGATCAAGATCACCTTTGCTCCCAGGTCGAGCGCTGCCTGCGCCAGCGCGTACCCCTGCTTTCCCGAAGAGCGATTTGTAATGGCGCGTACCGGGTCAATGGGTTCTTGGGTGCCCCCGGCTGTAACCAGGATGGTCTTGCCTTCCAGGGGACCGCCGCGCGCCAGCCTCAGGCGGATTTCCCCCAGCAATTCGCTTGGCTCGACCATGCGACCCTTGCCAATCAGTCCCGATGCCATGCGTCCTTCTGCCGGTCCAACGATGGCAACGCCGCGTTGCCGTAAAATTTCCAGGTTTGACTGGGTAGCAGGATGGGAGTACATGCCGCCATCCATCGCTGGCGCCACTATGAGCGGGCAGCGCGCTGCCAGCGCCGTAAGGCTGAGCAGGTTATCGGCAATGCCGTGCGCCAGCTTCGCCAGGGTGTTAGCAGAGGCTGGCGCAATGACCAGCAGATCAGCGCCCAGTCCCAGCCCAATGTGCTGAACGTGACCTTCGCTGCCCCACAGGTCGGCGTCTGTGAAGGCGCGTTGCCCGGTCACCGATTGGAAAGTCAACGGAGTGATGAATTGCTGGGCAGCCTGGGTGAGGATGACCTCGACCCGGGCGCCCATTTGGGTTAATCTTGAAGCCAGGTCGGCTGCCTTATAGCAGGCAATCGAGCCGGTGACGCCCAGGATAATTGTCTTCTCGAAGATAGGTGTTTTCATCCTCTTTATTATATTCCCCTCCTGGAAATTTGATACCAAAAAGCTCACCTTACATCTTTCCGCGTAACTGGTAAACCAGCATCCCCAGGTATTCCTTGAGCGAAGTGGTGACCGATGACAGGTAGGAGGCGGAAGGGAGCAGGTTATAAAACTGGGTTGCCAGGTTGGGCTCTGTCAGTTTAGTCCAATCTGCCTGGGTAATAGAATAATCTGTTGGAGCCGGAATCACCTCGAAGCCTTGTTGCTGGAACAGCCCAACCGCGCGCGGCATGTGCGATGCTGAAGTGACCAGGATGATACGCCGGATGCCCTTTTGGGAGAGGATTTCCCAGCACTTCTCGGCGTTTTCGGCGGTGTTGCGGGAAGTCGTCTCGAGCCAGAGCGCTTCCTGGGGGATGCCCATCAGTTTGAGCAGGGCAGCCATGTCTTCTGCTGGCGAGTTTCCTGATTCCATCCAATCGATGCGACCTCCGCTGAGCAGGATATTGGGCGCTTTACCCTGTTTGTAGAGCGAGGCGGCATAAATGACCCGGTCGCCTGCTCCGTTGACTTCTACGGTCGGGCGGGGGAATTGCTCCGAATCTGTCCCGCCGCCCAGAACGACCATGACTTCTGCAATGGGCTGTGAGGGGGCTGCTGAATCTTTTACCAGCTCTTTGGGAGGCAAGTAACGCCATTCCAGCGAGCGCGCCAGCAGCGCAGCAGTCCAGCGGTTGCTGAATGCCCACAATAGGAAAATCGCCAGGATCAGGCTAAGGCGCTGGAGCTTATGACGGCGTTGTAGGAACAATGCAGCAGCAATCAAGATCAGAGACAATCCTAAAGGGTACACAAATGGTGGAATAACCTTCGACAAGAAAACAAACATTTTCATCACCTCATTTCAGTTGTCCATTGATTTGTTTGTGGAGTGCTGCCTGATGTCATGCTGGATTGCGTTGAATGGAGACCAGGCGAGCTGCGCCTGACAGGTCTGAGTAGATGATTGTTTCGGCGTCCGGGAAAACTTGTTTCGCCAAAGCCATCACCAGGTCGCGCTGGGTGTGGTCGATCTCTATCAGTAGCAGCCCCCTGTCAGTCAAGCGCGCCTGGCTTTGCCAGACCAGGCGCTCGATGAGTTGGAATCCCTTAACGCCGCCGTCGAGCGCTGCCGTCGGCTCATGGCGGCTTACCGCCAGGCTCGGCAGCCGGTCAGAGGGGATGTAAGGCAGGTTAGCGCAGATCAGTTCGAAGATGCCGCCCTTTGAAAAGCACGTCATCAGGTCGCCGTTAACCAGGCTGACCTGGTTCTCGACCTGGTGACGGGCTATATTTTGCCTGGCGACAAGCAAGGCTGACCAGGAAAAATCCACGGCAGTGATCTGCAGGCGTGGTTGATGTTTTGCCAGCACAACTGCAATGCAGCCAGAGCCGGCGCCCACGTCAATGGCGTGAATGGGCGCCGGGGTAGAAGCCATCTTATCCAACCAGCCTAAGGCGTGCGATACCAGCAATTCGGTTTCCGGGCGGGGTATCAACACATCGGGCGTAACCGCGAAATCCAGCCCGTAAAACTCCCAGTGTCCCAGGATGTACGGCAGCGGTTCGCCTTGTTCCAGACGGCGCAGTTTCATTTCCAGGGTTGCCTGGTGGGTTGAAGATAGAACAGCTTCGGGATGCGCCAGCACCCAGGCGCGCGGTTTACCCAGGGTTTCTGCCAGCAAGGCTTGCGCCTCCAGGCTGGCAGTCTCACGGTGGGCTGCCAGTCGTTGGTGTGCCTTTTTTAGCCAGTCGCCCGCGTTCACTTCCTGCCGATGATAGAGATTACCGCCGGGATGGCTGATGTTTATTCGTCAACGCCAACTGCCGCCAGACGCTCGGCTTCATCCTGCGTTGCCAGCTCGTCAATGAACTCGTCCAGGTCGCCTTCCATGAAAGCAGCAATGTTGTAGGTGGATTTATTAATGCGGTGGTCGGTAACCCGTGATTGCGGGAAGTTATACGTGCGGATTTTCTCAGAGCGTTCACCGCTGCCCACCTGCAAGCGCCTTGTCTCTTCTATCTGCGAACGGCGCTTTTCTTCCTCAATCTCGTATAACTTGGCGCGCAGGATGCTCATTGCCCGCAGGCGGTTTTGAAGCTGTGAGCGTTCATCCTGACAGGCGACCACGATGCCGGTTGGGAGGTGGGTGATGCGCACGGCAGTGGCATTTTTCTGCACGTTCTGACCGCCGGCGCCGGCTGAGCGGTAAATGTCTATTCGAAGGTCGCTTTCGGGGATGTGCACTTCCACTTCTTCCACCTCTGCCAGCACCGCCACGGTCGCTGTGGAGGTGTGAATGCGCCCCGATGATTCGGTAACCGGCACGCGCTGCACACGGTGGACGCCTGACTCATATTTCAGGCGTGAATATGCGCCGCGTCCCTTGACCATAAAAATAATCTCTTTGTAGCCGCCAATGCCGATCTCGTTCGTCGAAAGCACTTCCACCGTCCACTTGTGGTTTTCGGCGTAGCGGCTGTACATGCGGAACAGGTCGGCAGCAAACAGCGAAGCTTCATCGCCGCCGGTGCCAGCGCGGATTTCCATGATCACGTTCCGCTCATCGCGCTTGTCCTTCGGTAGCAGCATAGCCTTGATTTCCCGTTCTAACCGGTCGATCTGCGGTTCCAGTTCGAGCATTTCGGCTTCTGCCAGCACCCGTAAATCCTGGTCATCGCCATCGCGGAGCTGCTCGGCTTCATCATAGCGCTGCAGCGCTGCTTGGTATTCGCGAATCTTGGAAACCAGCGGCTCTAGCTCGGTGCGCTCTTTGTTCAACTCGGCAGCGCGCTGGTAATCATCGCCGACCTCCTGCAGCATCCTGTCGAGCTCGCGATAACGTTGTTCAATGCCTTCTAATTTGTCTAACATAGTTTTCCTTCAGAGCGGCTATTATACCACCGGAACTTTTCTGGATGCTTCTACGTCTGTTCATCAAAGAAGCATGAATCGTCTTTGGAGGGCATATGAACCGAAAAACTTGCGCTTATTTTCTGTCGCTTGTGCTTATCCTGACCTTCAGCCTGCCCTTGCAGGCGCGCGCTGACGGCATCATCATCCCTGAGCCGCCCATCTGTGAGCCTGGACCCTGCCCGCCGCTGCCGCTTCCGATGAAGCAACTGGTCATCCGTTACCACCACGTAACGGTCTCTATCCAGGATCAGGTGGCAGTGACCCGCGTGGACCAGGTATTCTACAATCCGAACGATTGGCGCATCGAGGGGACATATATCTTCCCAATCCCGCCAGATGCGGCGGTTTCGGCTTTCACCCTGTGGATCGATGGTCAGCCCGTCGAAGGGCAGGTGCTTTCGGCAGAGCAAGCTCGCCGCACTTATGAGGAGATTGTGCGTACGATGCAGGACCCGGCGCTGCTGGAGTACGTTGACCGCGGCGCGGTCCAGGCGCGCATCTTTCCAATTGAGCCGCGCGGCGAGCGGCGTATCGAGCTGGAATATACCCAGGCATTGGCAGCCGAGGGTGGACTGGTGAAATACCTCTATCCGCTCTCCACCGAGAAATTCTCTCGCCAGCCCCTGGAAAAGGTGAGCGTCAGCGTGGATATCCGCTCGAGTGCGCCCATCCGGGCGGTTTATTCCCCTTCCCATGAAATCGGCGTCAGCCAGGACGGCGACTTTCATGTGACCGCTGGTTATGAAGCCTCTAATGTGACGCCCGATACAGATTTTGCACTCTACTATTCGCTGGGTGAATCAGAAGCCCTGCACTTGCTTACCTATCGTGACCCGGCAGATGCCACCGACCCCGAAGGTTATTTTTTATTGCTGCTGGCGCCGCGTCCAGATGCCTCAGGTGTCAACCTGGCAAAGGATGTCATCCTCGTTTTGGACCGCTCTGGAAGCATGGAGGGCGAAAAGTTCAGCCAGGCTCAGGAAGCTTTACGCTACATATTGCGCCACCTGGGCAGCGAGGATCGCTTCAACATCATCGCCTTCAGCACCGGCATCGAAACGTATGCCAGCCGGATGCGCCCGGCGGAGGAAGCCAATGAAGCCATCCGTTGGGTGGATCAGCAAAACGCAATGGGCAGCACCGATATCAACCGGGCGCTGCTGGAAGCGGCGGCTATTTCAGACCGTGAACGACCGACCTACCTGATCTTCCTGACTGACGGCTTGCCCACCGAAGGCGAGGTGGAAAGCCGGAAGATTCTGGAAAACTTCGCCCGCCAGGCGCCCGACAATTTGCGCCTGTTCGCCTTTGGCGTTGGGTACGATGTGGATACTTTCCTGCTGGATTCGCTGGCGCAGGCGCATCACGGCGCCAGCACCTATGTGGTGCCGGGCGAACGCCTGGATGAAGCGCTCTCGGCGTTTTATGCCCGCATCAGCACACCTGTCATGACCGATCTGGAGCTGGATTTTGGCGAGATCTCTACCTATGATATCTTCCCCGCTCCCTTGCCAGACCTGTTCAGTGGTTCCCAGATTATAGTCATGGGCAGGTATCGTCAGGGGGGCGTTACGACGATCACTTTGACTGGCAATGTGGGCGACCGACAGCAAACCTTCCGCTTCCCGGAACAGGTTTTCAGCCGCGACAGCCGCGGTGAAGGCAAAACGCTGCAATCCCTGCCGCGCCTGTGGGCAACGCGTAAGATCGGCTACCTGCTCAACAAAATCCGCCTGGAAGGTCCCGATCAGGAGACGATCGAGCAAATCGTCCGCTTGAGCATCCGCTATGGCATTGTCACGCCTTACACCTCATACCTGGTGACGGAGGAGATGGCTTTGGGGGGCGAAGCTCAGGATCAGATTGCACAGGAGCAATTCAACACCTTGCGGGAAGCGCCTGCTGCAGTTTCTGGGCAGGATGCTGTCCAGAAGGCGCAGGCAGAAGGATCGTTAGCCGGCGCTAGCTCGGTTCAGACGCCGATGACAGAGGCGGCTGACCTGGTACGGATGGTTGGAGCGCGCACCTTCGTCTTTTCAAACGGTAAATGGATAGACACTGCTTTCGACCCTGCAACTATGCAGACCGCAAAGGTGCCGTTCCTCTCTGACGATTACTTTGCCCTAATTTCAGCCCGCCCGGAGCTGGGCGCTGCCTTCGCCCTGGGCAGCCGGGTGATTGCCTTGGCGGACGGCATTGCCTACGAAGTGGTTGCGGCTGAGGAACAAACACCGCCGCTGAGCCTGCCGCCAACCGTGACGCCATCGGCGTTGGAAATGCCAACAGCTACCCCGCGGGCAGTCAGCCTGGTCGAGCCCACGCCTGGTCAACCGGCTCCCAATGTGGTTAATCCAGGCGCTAATCCCAGCAAGCCATCGCTCTGCCTGGGGAGTTTGCTGCCGCTGGCGCTGGCGCCGCTGCTGGCGCTGGCAGGGGTTGCGACAAAGCGCCTGAAGAAATAACAGGGCAATTATTAAGTGGCGTTCGGCAGCATTTTACATGGTCCCTCACCTAATTTTTGACGTAAAATATGCCCATGCCGCCCGATGCAGCGAACTTCGCTCCGCTCCGACCCACGTATGTCGAGGTAAACCTCGCTCAAATTGCCTCCAATTTTCATGCCATTCAGGCGCATGTTGCCCCCGCCCAGGTGATGCCTGTCATCAAAGCCAACGCCTATGGGCACGGAATCATTCCGGTGGCGCGCTGTCTGGTGAGGAATGGCGTCGAAAGGCTGGCGGTTGCTCTGCTCGAAGAGGGTATCATGCTACGCCAGGCGGGGATCGACGCCTCGATTTTGGTCATGGGAGGTGTGCTGCCTGAGCAAGTGCCGGCTTATTTATCGTACGACCTGACGTTGACCGTCGCCACGCTTCAGAACCTCGAGGTGATCGAAGCGATAGCCAGCCAGATGGGAAAGCGCGCAGTTGTTCATATCAAAGTGGATACCGGCATGGGACGCCTAGGTGTGCCTTATTATGAGGCGGAGGCTTTGTTGGAACGCAGCCTCGCTTGCTCCCACCTCCTGGTGGAAGGCATTTATTCCCATTTTGCCAATTCCGACGCGGCTGACTTGAGCCATGCACGCCTCCAGCTTGAGCGGTTCCTCAAAGTGCTGGAATTTTATCCCCGCCGCCGCCTGCCTTATCCGCTGCGACATCTTGCCAACTCGGGAGGCGTCCTTCAATTGCCTGAAAGCCATCTTGACCTGGTGCGTCCAGGGATCATGCTGTATGGCTACTACCCCTCCAAGGAAGTCAGGCAGACCGTTGTAGTGCGCCCGGCGCTCACCTGGAAGACGCAAGCAGTCATGTCCAAGGTGCTGCCTGCTGGTTATCCGCTGAGTTATGGCTCTACCTGGCAGAGCGATCACCCGGTGCGAATCCTCACGCTGCCGGTGGGATATGGCGATGGTTATTTCCGCCTGCTATCCAACCGCGGCGAAGTTCTCATTCGCGGCAAACGATACCCGGTCGTCGGGCGGGTGTGCATGGATCAAATCATGGTTTGTTTGGAAAATGATTTGGCTGAAGCCGGCGAGGAGGTGATCTTGCTGGGCGAAGCGGGGGATGAAGTTATCACGGCTGCAGATTTAGCCGAATGGGCAAGCACAATTCCTTACGAAATCCTCACCAATATCAATTCTCGCGTCCCGCGTATTTACTTGCCATGAACCGTACGAAATGGATTGGCTTATTTTCCGGCTTGGGCGCTGCCGCGATATGGGGTGGGATGTACGTGGTCAGCAAAGTCGTTTTGGATGTCATCCCGCCGTTTTCGCTGGTGACGCTGCGCTTGCTCCTGGGCATCCTGGTGTTATGGGTGATCATCCTGCGCCAGGGTGGAACGGGGTTTACACCCCGCCAGACCCGGCAGGCGGTTCTGGTAGGGTTAATTGGATATGGCGTGTCATTGGGTTTTCAGTTCATCGGCACCCGGCTGTCCACTGCCTCGAACGGCGCGCTGGTCACCTCAGCCACGCCGGCGTTCGTCTTGTTGTTTGCCGCCTGGTTGCTCCACGAACGGATTCGCCGCAGGCAGTTGACTGCCTTGCTGATTGCCACCATTGGTGTGCTGGCGGTCATTGACCCGCGCACGGCGACCCTCTCGCCAGATTTGTTTTGGGGCAACCTCAGCCTGGTTGCCGCTGCCCTCACCTGGGCGCTGTATTCAGTGTTGGTGCGCAAGGTTACCCGTGAACTGCGCCTGTTGCCTGCCACGATGGTCTTCTTTTGGGGAGGGCTGCTGGTGTCCCTCCCTGCGGCAGTTTGGGAAGTGAATCGAAGTCCCTGGGGTCAGGTGAACCTGGGGGTTATCCTGGGCGTCCTTTACCTGGGGGTTATCTCAACCGCTCTGGCAATGTACCTGTGGAATAAAGCCTTTGCCACGCTGCCAGCCGGCGTTGCCTCGCTGACGTTTTTTGCCCAGCCGGTGGTAGGCGCTGGCTTGGGCGCGTTGCTGTTGAAAGAGAACCTATCGCTGTTGTTCATCCTGGGCGGCGTGTTGATTGGGGCTGGGCTGTGGCTGGCGGCGCAGGGTGAGACTGTTGGGTAGACCGTTTTAGCAGCCAGGAAATAGGCACTTGACCAACTCCATTTTGTTTTGTAGAATCTTTACAGTGACGATAGGTTGTCTTATTGACCGAATTTGTCAGATTCCCGAGATAACGTTGTGATAATTGAGCTGGTTCATCCTGCAGGAAAAGGAGGTGGCGCCGCTCCGCCAACAGGAATGAGCTTCCCGTCATTGGTGAAAGACCTTTTGCACTTGAGGTCGATGATAGTTTCATAACATGTCAAGGAGGAAGGAAAATGAGTAAGCGTTTGTTTATGATCGTGGCTGTGCTGGTCATTGTCAGCCTGGGTATGGTTTCCTGTCAGGGAGCAGGCGGCGGTGGAACGATTAAGATCGCCACGCAAAGCCCCTTGTCTGGCGGACAATCGGCGATCGGCGTTGACATCAAAAACGGCGCAGAGCTGGCTTTGGAACAGCTCAAGAAGCCGCTCGAAGATATGGGCTTCAAGGTCGAGTTAGCCCCTTATGACGACCAGGCGAACCCGGACAACGGCGTTGCCAATGCCAAGAAGATCGTCGCCGATCCGGCAGTGTTGTGCGTGGTGGGTCACTACAACTCTGGCGTTCAGATTCCCTCGTCCGAGGAGTATCATGCTGCCCAATTGGCGAATGTTTCTCCTGCCAACACCAACCCGCGCGTGACTGACCGAGGTTATATCGAGGTCAGCCGCATCGTGGGACGCGATGATGTCCAGGGCGTTGTGGCGGCACAGTTTGCTCAGTCCAAGGGGATGAAGTCAGCCTATGTCATCCATGATAAGACCGCCTATGGTCAAGGCATTGCTGAGTTCTTCCGCAAGGAAGCAGAGAACCTGGGGATGCAGGTTTTGGGCTTCGAAGGCACCGAGGAAAAAGCCAACTTCGATGCTATCCTGGCGCCGCTTCTGTCTGCCAATCCGGATGTCATTTTCTTCGGCGGCATTTACGACCAGGCTTCGGTGTTCTTCAAGCAGGCGCGCGAGAAGGGCTTTATGGGCATGCTGTTGAGCGATGACGGCTATGACTCGCCTGAAGCGATCAACATTGGCGGTCCGGCTTTGCTGCAAGGCGGTGGTTTGTACTACACCACCGTGGCGGGTCCTGCCAAGTTGTACCCCGGCACGGCTAAGTTCCAGGCTGATTTCAAAGCCAAGTACAATGCCGATCCTAAGCCTTTCGCAGCTCAGGGCTACGATGCGATGGCGATTTGCCTGAAGGCAATTGAAAATGCTGCCAAGGCAGCCGGGAATAAGATGCCCACCCGTGAAGCGGTTTCCAAGGAAGTTCGCAACCTCAAGGATTTCCCTGGCATCACCGGAACCATCAATTTCAATGAGAAGGGCGACCTGGTCACAGCCAAGTACTTCGTGATTCAGGTGACCTCAGCCGATCCGGCGATGTGGAACGACAACAAGATTGACCAGACGCTGGAGATTGCCCCTCCTAAATAAATTCAATTGGGTTATAGCCGGTCCCCTCTCCTTTAGAGGGGGGACCGGAATTCCTTTTATTAGAATAACCTCATGCGCCGGATTGATGTACTGACTTTTTTGCGTGAAGTTCTGCGTCCGCTCGGACAGATTATCATTTTTGTATTGATCAGCAGCGCGACGTTATCTCTGGTGGTGTTGCTGTTATCTTTGATTCTGCGCGGCACGCCGGTGAACGCCATGACGCTGGAAAAATACGGGACTGACTTGGTCAGTTACACGCTGGTGAACCTGCCTCAGGTGCTGATCGATGGGGTAACGATTGGTTTTGTGTATGCTACCATTGCGCTGGGCTACACCATGGTATATGGCGTATTGGAGTTCATTAACTTTGCTCACAGCGAAATCTTCGCCATAGGGGCGTTCATCGGTGTGGAAATTCTCATTGTACTGGATGGCGCTGGGATACTCAAAAGCGCTTCACTCGGAATGGCATATGTATGGCTGGTTTTAGCCATCCTGGCAGGGATGGTGGTTGCCGGTACTGCGGCGGTCATCATGGAACGGCTGGCTTATCGCCCCTTGCGTGGCGCCCCGCGCCTGGTGCCGTTGATCTCCGCCATCGGGGTTTCATTCTTCCTTCAAGATGCTATCCGCCTGATCGAAAGCCTGACGACAGGTCAGTTTCACCGCATCATTCCCACTTTTGGTAATTTCGATGCGCGTTTTTCGCTGGCGCAGATGAACATCCTGGGCAATTCTGTTGACCTGAGCATCCAATCAAAATCGGTCATCGTCATCCTGGCTGCTATCCTGATGGTGGTGGGACTGAACTACCTGGTCAACGCCACCAAGTTGGGCAAAGCCATCCGCTCAGTGGCGCAGGACCGTCCCACTGCCAGCCTGATGGGAATCAATGTGAACCTGATCATTTCCATGACGTTTCTCATCGGCGGGGCGTTGGGAGGCGCGGCGGGCGTGCTCTATGCGCTCAAGTTCACCCGCATCGATCCATTTGTGGGTTTCTTTCCAGGCTTGAAAGCTTTCACTGCCGCTGTCCTGGGTGGCATCGGCAATATTACCGGCGCCCTGCTGGGAGGCATCGTCCTGGGTATGCTGGAAACCTTTGCAGGCTCTTATCTATCAGTATTTACCATGGGAGCCGCCGGGGCAGAATATAAAGACATCCTGGCTTTTGCAATCTTGATTGGCGTGCTCATCTTCCGACCTTCTGGATTATTAGGCGAGCAAGTGGGGCAGAAGGCATAGGAGGCGGAAATGCTGCTGAAACTCAGTCTCTGGCTTTCGAAAATGCTGGCGGCTGCCCGCCAATGGCTAAAGCAAAGTAAGAATGCCTCGATATTTATCCTGGTGTACCTGGGCGTGGGTTTCTTATGGACCTATCTTAGCCCCAGGGCGTTGGTAGCTTTCTTATTCTTTATCTCCTCTGCGCTGTGGCTCTATTACCTGCCGTTGAGCGGCCGTTTCAAGCTCATCGTGGGAATCTCGATGATGTTGGTGCTCATCCCGATCACGGGTGTCAGGAACATCTCCTACCTGGATGTCATTTTCCAAATCAGCGTTTTTGCTGCCCTGGCTTCAGGGTTGAATATCGTTGTGGGTTTTGCCGGCTTGCTCGATCTGGGGTACGTGGCTTTCTATGCGGTTGGCGCATATACCTGGGCAATCTTTGGCTCACAGCAGATGTACCTGCTGCACTCCATCCCGGGAACTTCGCCGCCTACGCCGGACTTTTTCCTGCCAGCAGATGCTTTCTACCTGTTCGTTTTCCTGGCAATTATCGTCGCAGCCATTACGGGCATCCTTTTGGGATTGCCGGTGCTGCGCCTGCGCGGCGATTACCTGGCGATCGTCACCCTGGGCTTTGGAGAAGTGATTCGGGTGTTAGCCAACAACCTGGATAAGCCAATCAACCTGACCAATGGTCCCCAGGGTATCACCCCTATCCAGCGACCGACCTTGCCGGAGCCGGTCCTGAACGTGTTCCGGGCGATCATGAATCCGATTGTGGGACATAACATCTCCCAAAAGGAATTCTATGATTTGTTCTTTTACCTGGCTGCTTTGAGTGTGATCGTCGTGGTGATTCTGGTGGTGCGCCGCCTGGATGACTCGAATATTGGACGCGCCTGGATTGCGATTCGGGAAGATGAAACCGCTGCCATCGCGATGGGTATTCCCCTCGTGCGCATGAAGCTGGCGGCTTTTGCCACTGGCGCTTCTTTTGCCGGGGCGATGGGCGTCCTGTTTGCCGCCAGCCGTACCTTTGTCAGCCCCGAGTCGTTTTCCTTCATGCAATCGATTGGTGTGCTTTCCATGGTGATTCTGGGCGGATTGGGCAGCATCCCCGGCGCAATTGTCGGTGCAGCCGTGGTGATCATCCTGAACCTGCAAGTGCTCCAGGAGCTTTCCCTCTATCTGAACCAGCTCCGCCAGAGCGACGCGGTGATACCGATTATCAATTTTGCCTGGAAGAACTTGTCTTCTCAGCTCGATCCAGCCAAGTATCAGCGCCTGTTGTTCGGCATCATTCTGATTTTGATGATGATCTACCGCCCCGCCGGTTTAATTCCAGCGGAACGCCGCAAGCGCGAGCTCAAGCGGGAAGAGAATGATGCCGTCAATGATCCAGAGGCTGATACAGGCGAGGAGTTGGGCAATGGCGCTGCTTGAGACGCGAAACATCACCAAACGGTTTGGCGGACTCCAGGCGGTCGGCAAGATGGACTTCACCCTGGATCAGGGGCGCATTGTTAGCATCATCGGTCCCAATGGCGCCGGCAAGACGACCTTTTTCAATACCTTGACAGGCATTTACCGCCCGGAAGAAGGCGAAGTGTTATTCGATGGGCATGCGTTGGTTGGATTGCGCCCCGATCAAATTACCACGCTGGGCATTGCCCGCACATTTCAGAATATCCGCCTGTTCGGGGCAATGACCGTCCTTGAAAATATCCTGGTGGGTATGTATCCCAGGTTGCGCCAGACTTTCCTGGATATCCTGGCGCGCAATCGAAAATTCCATCAGGAAGAGGATGACGCTCACCGCAGGGCTTTTGAATTGATGACCTATGTTGGGTTGCAGGGTGTCGAGAACGAACTGGCGCGCAACCTGCCCTACGGTCAACAGCGGCGTATCGAGATTGCCCGCGCCCTGGCTTCAAGCCCCAAGCTGCTGCTTCTGGATGAGCCGACGGCAGGCATGAACCCGCGTGAAACAGATGATGCCGTGCGCCTCTTTCGCCGCTTGCGGGATGAATTGGGAATCACCATTCTGTTGATTGAGCATTCGATGCGCGTGGTGATGGATATTTCCGAGCGGATCACGGTGATGGATTATGGCGTCAAGATTGCAGAAGGCACCCCTGCCGAGATTGCCAGCAATCCCAGGGTGATCGAAGCATACCTGGGGCGCGGCGCCTCTGAATTGATGGAAGCCTGAAAGGACCCTCATGAGCCTTTTGGAGTTGGAAAACGTCCATTCTTACTACGGTCACATTCATGCCTTGCAGGGGATTTCCCTGACCGTCGAAGAAGGCGAGATCGTAACCCTGATTGGCGCCAACGGCGCTGGCAAGAGCACCACGCTGCGAACCATCTCGGGGCTGGTGCATGCCCGCCAGGGTCACATTCGCCTGAAGGACCGTGAGATTACCAATCTTCAGCCGCACGAAATCGTGACCGCTGGGGTGGGGCATGTCCCCGAGGGGCGCGGCATTTTCCCCCGCCTGACCGTGCGCGAGAACCTGGAGATGGGGGCGTACATCTTGAACGATGCGGCGGAATTGAAGCGCAGGATGGAATTTGTCTTTACCCTCTTTCCGCGACTGAAAGAGCGCATCTCTCAGAAGGGCGGTACCCTCTCCGGCGGTGAGCAGCAGATGCTCGCCACAGCCCGCGGGCTGATGCTCAAACCGCGCATCTTGCTGATGGATGAGCCATCCATGGGACTGGCGCCGGTGCTGGTCGAAGCGATCTTTGAAGTGATTCGCAACCTTAATAAGAACGAGGGTACCACCATTTTATTGGTGGAACAGAACGCTTTAATGGCGTTATCGGTGGCTCACCGAGGTTATGTATTGCAAACGGGTCGTATCGTCTTGACCGATACCGCTGAAAACTTGAAAAAGAATGAGATGGTGCGCGCGGCTTATTTGGGGGTCAAGTGATGATACCCCTGCTACTTTTTGGAAAAATTCAAGCTGCCTCCGCTCTGTGGTATCGGGTCTGCCTGAGATGATTCGCATCAGCCTGCGGCGTGATTCCCTGGTTTCTTAGCACGTCGAGCTTTGATTTTCCTGTGTCTCAATCCATATTCTTCCGGATTGTCGTATAACGGATTAAGATATGGATGACTTTCGTTTGATGGCATGACCTTGTGAATGGAGCGGATGATGGTAGAGCACAAAAATGCGCTCAAGCAACTGCGCACAAGCTGGCTGGTTTATGCGCTTTGTGTGGTCATTTTTCTGTCATTGGGCTTCTTCGTATTATCTTATTACTGGCAGCCTGGTTACGCCGGCTTATGGCTGGCGCTTTCGTCAGCAGTGCTGGCTTATGAGTTGTGGGTGTTTTGGAAGAACCTCAAGGAAAATTTTCGCCTGAGCGATCAGGCGCTTCTTCCTGAACTGGGCGCGGGAAATGTTGCCTCGCTGGCGCGCGGCGCTCTCATCGGCGGTTTATTTGGCTTCTTGATCTTGCCGCCTCCGCCGGGATGGCTGGCATGGGCGCCGGGGGTGCTCTATACCATCGCAGTGCTGATCGATTTTGTTGATGGCTACCTGGCGCGCCTGACCAATCACGTTACCCGCCTGGGCGAGATTCTGGACATGTATTTCGATGGCCTTGGGATGCTTGCGGCGGTCATTCTAATTGTCCGGTATGACCAGGCGCCAGCCTGGTATTTGCTGATTGGTTTAGGGCGGTACATTTTTCTGGCGGTGCTTTGGCTGTGGCAGCGGTTGGGCAAGACAGTTCATGAATTACCCCCCAGCAACCGCCGGCGCGGCTTGGCAGGCTTGCAGATGGGCTTTGTTTTCGTTATGCTCTTGCCGTTATTTTCCCCGCCGGGGACGCATGTCGCTGCGCTGGGGTTCGGCATACCTTTCCTAGTCAGCTTTATTTATGATGGATTGATAGCCATAGGCATACTGCCTGCAGACGCTGGCAGGCGTTTTCCTGCTATGAAAGACGTTGCCATGCGTATTGCACCCGTGGCGTTGCGCCTGGCTGCCGTAGCCCTTCTGGCATGGCATCTGCTCGCCGCAAAACCAGGAGGTTATGTGTTGCCTGGCTGGATCTTTTGGGGGCAGGCGGTCGTTCTCCTGCTGATTGCCTTGGGCGCGGCGGGTCGCCTGGCGGCAATCCTGGGAATGGGGCTGTTAGGCTTTTATCAGAAAGTTTTGCCTTTAACCGCCAGCCATTATGTCTTGGTTTTTATTTTTATAGCCCTGGTCATCTTGGGGACGGGGGCGTTTTCCCTGTGGAAACCGGAAGATCGTCTGCTGTATCGAAGAGCCGGTGAGCGCTTGCCGCCGCATGTTGAGTAAAAACGTGAAAAGCCGCTGGAAAAAGAGACTCTGGCTTTTGTTGCTCCCCTTGCTCTTGCTGTTGATCTGGTTTGCCTGGCGTGACATTCCTTTCCAGCAAGTGTGGCAGATCTTCAGCCGGTTGAAAATCTGGCAACTGCTCGTTTTGATTCTGGTCAATGCCTTTATCGCGGTGTTGTTCAGCATGCGCTGGTGGCTGCTGCTGCGTTCAGATGGCTATCGCATCCCTTACTTCTCCTTGGTGGTCTACCGGCAGGTAAGCTTTGCAATGAGCTATTTCACCCCCGGTCCACAATTTGGCGGTGAGCCCTTGCAGGTCCACCTGGTTCACCGCCATTGGCGCGTCCCGCTGGATGTGGCTGTGGCAACGGTCACATTGGATAAGCTCATCGAGTTGTTGGCGAATTTTTCGTTCCTGACATTTGGCATCCTGGTGATCGCAGAAAAGAGTTTCCTGGCAGTAAATCTAGCCGGTCAGTTGATGACTGCGCTGGTGTTCCTGTTCAGCCTGCCAGCACTATACCTGCTGGTGGTTTGGCGGGGCTATAGACCGGTAACAGTGTTAGCGCAAAAAGCGCTGGTTTTGTGGCGCAGCAGCTCAAAATCAGAACGGTTGCTGCGTTTCGTCTCTAATTCGGAGGACCAGCTCGCTTGTTTCTGCCGGGAACGGTTTTGGCTGATGGTATTGAGTTACGGCTTTTCGCTGCTGGTGTGGGGGTTATTCGTGCTGGAGTACCGCCTTTCGGCGTTTTTCCTGGGTTTTCCCCTGGATTATGATCAAGTGATCGTTGCGCTCACTGCTGCCCGGCTGGCTTTCTTGCTGCCTTTTCCGAGCGGTTTGGGCGCCCTGGAAGCCAGCCAGATGCTGTCCGTCAAAGCCCTGGGCATTGCGCCGGCTTTTGGCGTCAGCATTGCTTTGTTGATTCGCCTAAGAGATGTCATCTTTGCTTCTTTAGGGTTGTTATTTGCCAGTTGGCTGGCGCGGCGTAATTCTCGCGAGGCAAGCCTGCCCATTCAGGCAGGAGATTAATTCTTGACCGGAGGAAGAACGATGAAAATTCAGTTGTCTCTAAACCAGGTGTGGATTTTGATTTTGAGTGCGGCGACGGGATTGATTCACTTGTTGCTGCTGAATATCCTGATGGGCAAAGTGGATTTGCTCTTTACCTTGAATGGCTTGGGCTTTCTGGCGCTGGCAGTAGCTTTTTTAATCCCAATGCCTTTCTTGAAACCATTTCGTGGCTGGCTCCGCTGGATATTCATTGGATACACTTTGCTGACCATTGCGGCTTGGGTTGCCATCGGCGATAAATCGCTTCCAGGCGGACTATTGGGCTACTTCACCAAGCTGGTGGAGTTGTGCCTGGTGTACGTCCTGTGGCGTGAAAAGTAGCAGGCTGTTTGGGTTTAGTTTCTAACCCCTTCCGCCTGAGGTAGATTTGCCTTCGGTAGTTACAAGCATTTTTTCAATTTATCCTCCGGATAGGGTAAAATCAGCCTGTTGGAGGCTGATTTGAAGAAAATTATCCGTGATTATGCGTTCCTGCTATTGGTATCAGGCTCTATTATTGCGCTGGACCAGTGGACGAAGAGCCTGGTGCGCGCCACGCTGGCGTTTGAGCAGCGGTGGGCGCCCTGGGATTGGTTGTTGCCTTATGCGCGCATCGTCCACTGGAAGAACACCGGCGTTGCATTTGGCATGTTCCAGCATTTGGGAGATGTGTTCCTGGTCCTATCGGCGTTGGTATCTCTGGGAATCATCTATTTTTTCCCCCGCGTGCCCAGAAATGAACCCTATCTTCGCGTGGCGTTGGCGCTGCAATTGGGCGGCGCGGTGGGCAATCTGATTGACCGGGTGGCGCGCGGCTATGTCACCGATTTCATTTCGGTAGGTACGTTTGCAGTGTTCAATATAGCCGATTCTTGCATCACGATTGGCGTGGTGGTATTGTTGGTGGGGATGTGGCTTCGTGAGAGGCAGGAAAAGGCAAAAGTTCGCACCGCCTTGACTGATGCGGCACAGGATCTCGCCTCTAAGCAATCAGAAGATTAAGAGTGAGTGGAACCCGCTATACATTTTCCTTCGAAGGCTCTCAACCGCAGCGACTGGATAAATTCTTAGTCAGTCGGCTGCCGGAATTCTCGCGCGCCCGCTTGCAGAGCTTGATCAAGGACGGTTATGTTTGGGTCAGCGAAAAACCGGCGCAAAAGCCAGGCTTGCTCCTCGAGCGACCCTGCCAGGTGATGGTGTTGGTACCGCCTGCACAGCCATCAACGCTGGCGCCGGAGGAAATGCCCCTGGACATTGTCTTCGAGAATGAAGATTTGATTGTCGTCAACAAGCCGGCGGGTATGGTTGTCCATCCAGGTGCAGGGCATTTTTCGGGAACGCTGGTACAGGCAGCGCTGGCGTATGCTCCTGGGATCGAGGGCGTTGGCGGAGAAGAGCGTCCAGGTGTGGTTCACCGCCTGGATAAGGATACATCAGGCTTGATCTTGCTGGCTAAGAACGACCGCGCTCACCGCTGGTTGCAGGATCAATTCCGCTTGCGCCGGGTGAAAAAGATTTATCTGGCTCTGGTAGATGGTCGCCCGCCAACGCCGTCTGGCAGGATCGAAGCAGATATTGGTCGGGACGCTCAAAATCGCAGCCTGATGGCGGTGGTGCCCATCCAACGCGGGCGCGAGGCGGTTAGCGAGTATATCACGCTGGAAGAGTTCCCGCGCCATACGCTGGTGGAAGTACACCCCCTCACCGGGCGAACTCATCAAATTCGCCTTCACCTGGCTTTTTTGGGATGCCCGGTTGCGGGAGATACCCGCTATGGACTAAAGAAGAGCACGCTGCCAATCTCAAGGCACTTTTTGCACGCCCAGCGTTTGACCATACAGCTCCCAGGTGAACTTCAACCGCGTACATTTGAAAGTCCACTGCCCAAAGAATTGCAGTCTATACTCGATCAACTCAGGAAAGGGAAATTATGAACGTGATTGACTTGCGCTCTGATACGGTCACTCAGCCTACGCCAGAAATGCGGCGCGCTATGGCTGAAGCAGAAGTAGGGGATGATGTTTATGGGGAGGACCCCACCGTCAATCGGCTGCAAGACTTAGCTGCTGAGATGATGGGGAAGGAAGCAGGTCTTTTTGTGAGCTCCGGGACGATGGGCAACCTGGCGGCTATCCTGGCGCATTGCCAGCGCGGGGATGAGGTCATCCTGGGCAATAAGGCGCACACCTTCCTGTTCGAAGCTGGCGGCATCTCAGCCTTAGGAGGGGTGCATTCCTGCCAGATTCCCAATCAACCGGATGGCACGCTGGTGCTGGACGATATCCGCAGCGCCATCCGCCCGGATGACCCTCACGACCCGATCACGCGCCTGGTAGCGCTTGAGAACACCCATAATCGCTGCGGCGGCGTAGCTTTGACCGCGGCATATACCAGGCAGGTAGGCGCATTGGCGCATGAAGCTGGCATCAGCCTGCACCTGGATGGCGCCAGGATCTTCAACGCGGCTGCCGCCCTAGGGGTGAAAGCCAGGGAACTGGCTGAACCCTGCGACTCGGTGACGTTTTGTTTGAGCAAGAGTTTGTGCGCGCCGGTCGGTTCCGTCTTGTGCGGTTCGAAGGATTTCATAAAGCGCGCTCATCGGATGCGGAAGCAGCTGGGCGGCGGGATGCGCCAGGCGGGCATCCTGGCAGCCGCCGGTATTGTCGCATTGGAGAAGATGGTGGACCGGCTGGCAGAAGATCATGCCCGGGCGCGCCGCCTGGCAGAAGGGCTGGCGGCTATTCCCGGAATTAGCCTGGAGGCGGGATCGCCATACACCAACATGGTGTATTTCAACTTGACTGAGCAGGTCCCCTATAACGCCCAGGAGGTAGCAGACCGCCTTGCAACGCAGCATATCCTGGTGGGCTGCGTCAGTGAACGTGGTTTCAGGGCAGTGACCCATTACTGGATTGACGACCGCGCCATAGCTGAAACCCTTTCTGGGTTTGCAAATGTCCTCAGCTCGGTCGTGAAACATTAGGCAGAACTGACCTATTCATGTTATAAACAGGAAAAATGCGCTGCCATGGCGTTATGCACCCCTCTGCCCATGATATAATGCTTGAGGTTTGGGGCGGATCTGTTTTGTTGGTTGAGAAGGATCACCTGAGATGAGCGAATTTTATAACCTGGAAGCCATTGACCGCATTGCTGATTTTATCCGGGCGCGCCTCCCTTTCCAGCCCAGGCTGGCAATTATCTTGGGCTCGGGTTTAGGCGCGCTGGTGGATGCAGTAGAAGGAAGCTCAACGCTACCTTACCAGGATATCCCCGGTTACCCGGTGACGACCGTCGAAGGACACCAGGGGAACCTGGTCTTTGGTACGCTCGAAACCCAAAAAGTCGTTTTGATGCAAGGGCGCGTGCATTACTACGAGGGTTACAGCATGGCGCAGGTGACTCTGCCAGTGCGGGTGATGAAGCGCCTGGGGATAGAGATTTTAATCGTGACCAACGCTGCCGGCGCTGTCAACCCCGATTTTGAGCCGGGCGACATCATGTTGATCACCGACCACCTCAACCTGATTGGCATGGCGGGTCTGAGTCCCTTGCGGGGACCGAATATTCCCGAATTTGGACCGCGCTTTCCTGATATGAGCCGCGCCTATGATCCTCATCTGGCAGACCTGGCGCGGCGCGCCGCCCTGGTTTCAAATGTCCATTTACGTGAGGGCGTGTATGCCTGCCTGGCAGGTCCTGCTTTTGAAACCCCCGCCGATTTACGCTTCTTGAAGCTGATTGGGGCTGATGCAGTGGGGATGTCCACCGTGCCTGAGGTCACGGTTGCCCATCATGCCGGCATGCGCGTCCTGGGATTATCGGGCATCAGCAATAAAGCAAACCTGGATGGAAGTACAATTACTACGCATGAAGAGGTGCTCGAAGCCGGCAAGAAAATTGTACCCAAGATGGTCTCCCTGATTCGCAATTTTCTATCTTTGTTGTGAAAAGATATCTGGTTGGCGTTGAGCTGAATTTTAACGTCGTATGGAAGAGGTTCTCCAGTTTTTCAAAGTCTATGAAGTCTGGATCTACGTTTTCTTGGGGGTGGTGGCGTTTTGGCAGATTCGTAAGTTTTTGCAAGCCTGGGAGGAATTGCGGCAGGCTGCTTTTGGCTTGGAGCGTGATGCGGCTCAATCTCGGGTGAACCAATCAGCAGGTACGTTGTTCGTGCTCTTATTGATGGCAATGGCTGAATTTGTCCTGGTTTATTTTGTTGTCCCATCTGTTCCGGGCGCATCGCCGCTGCCATCGCCTACCATGAACCCGCTTTTGACTTCGACCCCTACCTTGCTGGCAGAAACGGTCATCGCAGGCGATCAACTGACCCCTGTCCCTGCTGTTGAGGTGGAAAGTGGCACAAACCAGGGATGTGTGCCGGGTAAAGTTGAGATCACTTCCCCTAAGGATGGTGAACAGGTGAGCGGTGTGGTGAAGATCATCGGCACTGCCCGCATCGATAATTTTGGGTTCTACAAGTATGAAATAGCCCGCCCTGGCGAAACCGTCTGGTTGTCGCTGAATGCCGGTCAAAATCCGGTGGATAACGGCGAACTGGGTGATTGGATCACCGATGTATTGCCGCCGGGCGAGTATTTATTGCGCCTGTTAGTGACCGATAATCAAGGGCAGGCGATGCCGCCTTGTGTTATTCGCGTGCAAATTATGCCACCTACGGAATAAGGACACTTATGCCTGAAATCGAGATTCGTCCAGCAATAGCTGAAGATATTCCTTCTCTGGTGCAGTTTGATCATGATTCCGTCAGTGATTATGTCTGGCAAATGGATATTCGCCATTCCGAAGAAGGAGAAATTTTCGTCAACTTCCGCCAGGTCCGCCTGCCAAGGTCAGTCAAAGTGGATTATCCGCGACCGGTTCATGCGCTGGCTGAAGATTGGATGGACCGTTCAGGTCTTTTGGTCGCGGTGCATCAAGGCAAGGCGGTTGGTTATGTGAGTCTTTCGACAAATCTCGCGCCTTTTACCGCATCGGTCACTGATCTGGTGGTCGTTCGCCGCCTCAGGCGCCAGGGAATTGCATCCGCATTACTGCTTGCTGCCCAGGAATGGGCAAGGCAGCGAGGGTGCACTCGGTTGATGCTGGAAATGCAGCTCAAGAATTTTCCGGCGATCTGCCTGGCAAAGAAGCTTGGTTTCGACTTCTCGGGCTATAACGATCGCTATTACCCCAACCAGGATATTGCCCTGTTCTTCGCCAAATCGCTGCGTTGATGAGTTTTTATGCTGATTACCGGGTTACGAACGCTGAATGAATTACTGGCTGCAGGCATCACGATCACAGCCTTTTCTTTGCTGTTGTATGCTCTGACGTTTAACCTGCGCGATCGCATTGCCCGTTCGTTCGCCGTCATCCTGACTTGTGTGGTGATTGTTTTCGTGACCGATGCTTTTGCCAGTATCTCATCCAACGTAGCTGACCTGGAGCTGTGGTTACGGTTGCAGTGGATTGGAATCGTCTTTTTGCCTGCTTCGTATCTGCATTTTTCTGACGCCTTGCTGGCTTCGACCGGTCGTCCTTCGCGCGGCAGGCGCAGGCAGGCAGTCAGGCTGACTTATTTGCTCTCCCTTTTATTTCTCCTGGCGCTCCCTTCGGGCTCCTTGATTGGTCCTGTCGTCTTGGACAAAGCGCCGGTGCCTTACCTGGAGCACACCGGGCTGACCTGGATTTTCTTACTGTTCTATGCGGCTTCGATGGTTATCTCGTGGGTTAATTTCTGGCGCGCCAGCCAGCGTACGGTCACCTCTGCCAGCCAGCGCCGGATGCGTTATCTGATTGCCGGCGCGGCTGCTCCAGCCCTGGGCTCCTTCCCATTCCTCTTGTTCGGCTCGAACCTGGCGGCTGCCTTTCCGCTGTTATTCTGGCTGACCTCTGTGTTGAGCAACTTGCTGGTGTCGGTCTTGTTGGTGCTCATGGCTTATGCGGTGGCTTTCTTTGGCGTTTCCTGGCCCGACCGGGTGGTCAAGCGCCGCCTGTTCAAATGGTTGATGCGAGGTCCGGTGACGGCTTCGACGGTGTTAGCGCTGACAACGGTGGTGCGCCGATTGGGAGAGCGTTTTGGACAACCTTATTCGGGCTTTGTGCCCATTGTCATGGTGGGCAGCCTTTTACTTTTAGAATATGCCATTACCCTGGCGGCGCCGGTGTGGGAACGCTGGCTATTCCATGGCGGCGACCGCGAAAAGATTACCTTGCTACAAAAGCTGGAAGAACGCTTGCTCACCTCTGGTGATTTACGGCAGTTCCTGGAATCAATCCTGGCGGCTGTCTGCGATCGGTTTCAAACCACGCAAGCGTTCATCGTCGTGTTCAATCAAGATGAACTGGAGATGGTTGTCGAAGTGGGTAATAATCCATTACTTAGCGGTGATGGCACTGAAACGATTGTCCGCATGGTGCAGAACAATGGCGCTGCGCCGCATTTCTTTAGCTGGGGACAATACTGGCTGCAGCCCTTGTTTACCTCGCAAGGCAGCGAGATGGAACTGCTGGGCATCCTGGGCATTCATCACCAGCCGGGGCAGGTCGTCGATAGCGAGCAGGCAGATGCGTTGAAATTGCTTTCATTGCGGGCGACGTTGGCTTTGGAGGACCGGGCGCGCCAGCAGCAGGTCTTTAGCTCCTTGGAGGCGTTGAGCCCCCAGGTGGAGATGATTCAAAACCTGCGTGCGGCTGCCCGATATGAAGGCATTCGCGTCTTGACGACCCCCGAACTGCCTTTGGAACATGGCGCTCTGGCGCGTTGGGTGAAGGATGCCCTTGCCCATTATTGGGGTGGACCTAAGTTGACCTCGAGTCCATTGCTGCGTTTGCATGTTGTGCAACGCGCCTTACAAGAACGGGGCGAGAATCCGGTCAATGCGCTGCGAGAAATTTTGCGAGATGCCATCGAGCAGGTTCGCCCTGTTGGAGAAAGGCGTTTTACTGGAGAATGGATCCTATATAATATTTTGGAGATGAAATTTATGGAAGGACGAAAGGTGCGTGATATTGCCATGCGGCTGGCTTTGTCGGAGGCGGATTTATACCGCAAGCAACGGGTAGCAATTCAATCGGTAGCGAATGCCATTCTTGAGATGGAGAAAGAGGCGCGGGAGGAGGGGAAGTAAAGTTTATGGTTACTCGGCGGGTGATAAAACAAAGCGCGAATATTCCAATGGTAGATGAGGGGTGGTGGGCAAGTTTACTGGCTTCGGAAGAAAAATTCTTTCCCAATGCCAATCAGCAGGTGCGTAAAGATGACTCCATCCTGGTCAAAGAGCCTGAACCCGAAACGCCTGCAGCCAAAAAGCCGGCGATCGATTGGCATTTTGTCAATCGGCTCTATGCCAATGATGAAACGGTCAACTTATATGTGGCTGGGTATAATCGCGGAGGATTGTTGGTTGAAGGCGATAACCTGCATGGGTTTGTACCGGTTTCTCACCTGATTAAAGTTCCCTGTGACGCAACTGAAGCAGAACGCGGCGAAATTTTGGAGGGATATGTCGGTCGTTCACTCTCCTTGAAGGTGATAGAGCTTGAGCCATCAAAAGGGCGTATCGTTTTTTCAGAACGGGCTGCCCAGACGCAAAGTGGTCGCAGGATTCAATTGATGGACGAATTGAAACCCGATACCTGCGTGCGCGGCGTGATTACCAATATCACCGATTTTGGGGTGTTCGTCGACCTGGGAGGGGTTGAGGGTTTGATTCACGTTTCAGAAATTTCATGGGGCAGGGTGAATCATCCCATGGATATACTCCAGGTCGGGCAGGAGGTCACGGTTTACATCCTGCAGGTGGATAAAGAAAGGTCGCGCATTGCGTTGAGCTTGAAGCGCCTGTGCTCCAATCCCTGGGAAACGGCTGAACAGCGTTATGTCCCGGGGCAGGTGGTGGAGGCGGTCATCACCTGCGTGATGCCGTTTGGAGCCTTTGCTCGCCTGGAAGAAGGTCTGGATGGGTTGATTCACGTGACCGAAATGAACCTGGTCGAGGGGTGCAGTCCTGTTGAGGTGTACAAAGAAGGCGACATTGTCAAAGCGCGCGTTCTGCACATCGATGCTTCCCGCCAGCGGCTGGGTTTGAGTTTACGTTTATTTTAGATGAAAACGATTGCCTGGGCGGTCGCCTTTGGCGTGGCGATTGGCTTGCTGGCGGCTGGGGTGATTTTCCTGGTCTCGCGACCAGCCAGGGGACAGCCGGTAGAGTTGCTGCCGCCGCCGACGCCAAAGCCAATCATGGTGCAGGTCAGCGGGGCAGTGCAGCGCCCGGGTGTCTATGAGCTGCCGGCGGGCAGTCGGGTGTTGGACGCGGTGCAGGCTGCGGCTGGCTTTTCTGAGGATGCCAACCAGGCATTGATCAACCTGGCGGCGTATATCCAGGATGGCGACAAAGTTTTCGTCCCGGCGTTGAAACTGCCTGAAGGTGAGACCGCCGACTCCAACCGCTCGAGCACAATCCAGGTCAGCGACCTGGTGAACATTAATACAGCAACCCAGGCGGAATTGGAAACCCTGCCTGAGATTGGTCCGGCGATTGCGCAAGCTATCATTGCTTATCGTGAGCAGAATGGATCATTCTCCTCGATCGAGGCAATCCAAAATGTCCCCGGCATCGGACCAGCGATTTTTGCCCAGATCGAGCCGTTGATCACGATCGAAAGCACGCCATGATTTTATAACTTGGGCAGCACGATAGATTGCTGGCGCTGGTATTTGCCCTTTTTATCGCCGTAAGACACTTCGCATACCTCGTCTGCCTCGAAGAACAACACCTGGGCGATTCCCTCGTTGGCATAGATCTTGGCTGGCAGCGGCGTCGTATTGGAAATTTCCAGCGTGACAAACCCTTCCCATTCCGGCTCGAAAGGCGTCACGTTGACAATGATGCCGCAGCGGGCGTAAGTCGATTTACCCACGCACACGGTCAGCACACTGCGAGGAATGCGGAAGTACTCCACAGTCCTGGCAAGGGCAAAGGAGTTCGGTGGGATGATGCAGACCTCGCCTTTGAAATCGACCATCGATCGCGTATCGAAATGCTTGGGGTCGACGATGGCAGAGAATACGTTGGTAAAGATTTTGAATTCATCTGCCACGCGGATGTCATATCCATAAGATGAGACCCCAAAGGAAATGACGCCATCGCGCACCTGGCTGTCTGCAAACGGTTCGATCATCTGGTATTCCCTTGCCATTTTTCGGATCCAGTGGTCAGGTTTCAAGCCCATAAGGTTCTCCTATCGAGTCAATAATTTTCATTCTCTACCAGCCGCTGGCGGTAAAGATGATCTTCAAGAATTTCTGGCGCTCCTCCGCGGTGGTGGGTCGGGGACGCGCCAGGTCAATGAATTGGATGGTGAGCAGTTCGGTCCCGATATAACGACCATCGTAGAAGACATGCCGGTCGATAAACGCCCGGTCAAGTTCGCCGCCTGGATAGTAGCGGTATTGGTCGAAGAACAGGTTGCCCAAACCATAATGGATAAAAGCTCCTTCGAAAAATTCCATGCCATGAGGTTGATGCGCCTGGCTGCCGCTGACGATCACCGCGCCCGCCTGGGCGGCGCGGCGGAAATTTGCAACCAGCCTGGGCTGGGCGGTGTAGGAATAATACTCGACGTCTTGGAAGGTGACGATGACCAGGTAGCCTTCCTGGCGCAGCCTGGCGATTTCGCCGGTCAGCAGATCGAAGTCGCAAGCCACTGCGCCAGGAGTGGTCTCGCCAGCCTGGGCGTAATAGGGCAAACCCTTCGAGTTACAGCCTAAAATTGCCAACCGGTTGCCGTGGTGTTCGAGCAAGATGGGCTGCCTGGCTTCTTGGGCGTTGGCGCCGCCGCCGTAGTAGCGCCAGCCCCTTTGCCGGTACATTGCCAGCGTCTGCTCAAGAGCTTCAGCGCCGTAATCGCTGAAATGATCGCCGCTCAATTCGACAATGTCAACACCAATATCCTCCAGCAGACGAATGTATTTCGGCGCGCTGCAAAAACGCAGTTCTGCCGGGTACATCTCAGGGTATGGGCATTGATCATAAAAAGGCACTTCAATATTGACGTGTGTGAAGTCCGCCTGTCGCAGCCAGGGAGCAATCGCCTCGCCGGGGTAGGTGACGCCTTTGCTTTCCATGGTCAAGGCTGTGCCGCGCACCAGCGCGGTTACGCCGGTCAGAATCAGGGTGGTCAATCGGTTTGGGTCGCGGTTTGTCACCCAAATTCCTCCTGGACCTTCGTAGCCCTCTGGAGTTCCCGCTGTCCGAATGAGGGAAACAGGGATGCTGAGCGGGTAAGCATGCAGGTCAAAATTGTTCCACAAAGGGGATTGCCCTTCGACTTCGATCACCTTCCAGCGCGGTGACAAGTCTTCGAATGGCAGAAGGGCAAAAGATGGCTGGTTTTCCCAGGCAAATGATTCGATTTTTTCAGCCGGCAGCACTTTGATGGCTTCCGAGGCGGGCGCTCCCCACCAGGCTGTCAGCAGATCAAGCGTGTCTTGGGACAACAAAATCGGCTTCGAGGCGAACGTTCCTGCCAGCTCGCCTTGCCATGCCTGGCGAAGCGCCTCGCCGGATAGGCTATCTAGCAGGGTGGGGAAAGGCGCTGCCAGGGCGAAAATCCAATATCCAATGGGATTTTGCTCCCCCACTTCGATCAAGAATTGCGCTTTTTCCCGTTCAGCCGTAAGCGCCAAGCCGGTGGATTGGCTCAAATTTTGGAAAGGCGCTGGCAGATAAGGCGCGATCCAAAGGGAATTGGCTGGAGTAGCGGTGGGCATTACTTGCGGCAGGGAGGTCGCTGTCGGCGGCTGGGTTGGCAGTGGAGTTGCAGAAGCGGCAGGGCTGTTTGGCGCTGCCGTTCTGGTCGCCGTCTCCTGCGGCGGGGCGCTGGCTTGGGGCTGACATGCGCTGGTCAAGAGAGCGATGAGCCACCCAAGCAGCAATAAGTTGTGTTTGATATCCATCCAGCCGTGCGTTCTCATCCCAGCGCCGGACCTCCCCGCTGGGTCAAGGCTGCATGACACTGCGCTTTGAGCGCATGGGCTTGCTGTTCCAGGCTGTCAGCCCTGGCAAAGAGCGGCTCGGCTCTGGCTGTGTCGTGCAGCGCCTGGGCGTTGGTGCGGATGTTGAGCAACGCGCCTTCCAGCCCGGCATATGCCAGCGCGGCGGCTGTGCCGGCGTCACAAATCGTGTTGATATTGCCGGCGGCAATGACCTGTGAGGCAAGTTCCAGCAGGCGGACTGCCTTTTGCGCTACTTCGAGCGGCGCCAGGCTTGCAGCGTAGGTGGCGTTTTCTATCTCTCGGCGGCGCGTTTCAGCCTCTAATTCGGTATCTTTGGGCAGCCGGAAAGCTGACATGACCGCCTCAAATGCTTCTGAATCTTTTGTCACATCCTGAATCAAGTCGGCGCGCAGCGCTTCGGTCTCATCCAGGATGGCGCGCATCTCAGCTTCCACCGCCTGATATTTCTTTTTGCCGATGGTCAGTCGCGCTGCCATAGCAATCAGCGCGGCTGCGGCGGCTGCGCTGAAGGCGGCGGCAGCCCCTCCGCCGGGGGCGGCGCTGCCTTCAGCCAGTTTATCGAGAAAATTTCCAAACTCAAGGTGCGCTTCGCTTCGCTCAGCTTCTTGCGCATAGAGCTTGCGTTCGAGTATCTGATCGGGCTTGAACTGGTCTAATTGCAGGTACCAGACGGCAGCATCTACCAGCGCCTCTTCGGGAATCAGTCCAACCAGCTCGCTGTGGTGGATGGCAACGCCAAAGCGGGCTGCTTCCCGTCGAATCATCTCGACGGCGCGGGCAAGCGAGGTCTCACGGTAGTTGGTCAGGTTCATCGAAACCTGGGCGCGACCATCCACCAGCATCCCCAATGCCTTGACATAGCGCAATCCTCCGGAAGAATGCCGCACCACCCTGGCAATTTCCTTGGCGATGCGGATGTCGTCGGTCGTGAGATAGACGTTATAAGCAATCAAGGGGTGCCTGGCGCCGATCACTGTTGCACCCGCCGGTCCCACTTGCGCAGGTCCGAAATCCGGATCTCGTTCGGGTTTGACGCCGATTTCTTCCTTGAGCGCCTCATATTGCCCGCGGCGGATGTTTTCCAGGTTCTTTCTTTCGGGACGGGTCGCTGCTTCCTCGTAGAGGTAGACCGGAATTTGAAGCTCTGCGCCAACTCGTTTGCCCAGCCGCTTTGCCACCGCCACGCAATCGTCCATCGACACCCCGGAGATGGGCACGAAAGGCACCACGTCGGTGGCGCCAATGCGGGGATGGGTGCCCTGGTGATGGTTCAAGTCAATGAGTTGTGCCGCCTTCTGGATGCTCCGAAATGCCGCTTCTTCGATCGCATCCGGCGGTCCGATAAATGTGATGACGGTGCGGTTATGATCGGTGTCTGAATGGCGGTCCAGGATGCGTACACCGGTTACACTTCGAATCGCCTCGGCAATGGCGGCAACGACGTCCTGCCGCCGGGCTTCTGAGTAATTGGCAATGCATTCAACGAGAGGGATGGTCATAAGAAAAATTGACTGGCTTTCTATGCCGATTTTGATTGTTTTCGGCAATGGCTGCGCAAATGAACCAGAGCGCGCCTCACGAAACTTCCCCGAAATTATACTCAACATCTGGTTTACTGAGAGATGACTCTGTTGCCAGTTTTGGCGCGCCTCCAAAAGATTGGGTTCGGCATTAAAATTGCACGGACTTCATATCAGGCGCATAAGAGAATGGTGAAAAAAATCCTCCAACATGTTGACGATTGATTCTCGAATCAAGTAGAATGATTTTCGTGAAACGGCTGGTGAACGTGAAAAGGGACTGGAAGCTCTCTGCCTTCATGGGCTTAATTATCCTGCTGATACTCGTATCGCTGGCGTGCTCCCAATTGCCGCGTGGTGCAGGCGAGACCTGGAAAGTATCCACGCCTGGAGCGGCTCAAACGGCGCAGGCAAAGCGTCAGCAGCAAGATGCTGCTGCTGCCACAGCCCTGCCAATGGATAAACCAGCCTGGACGCCCACGCCAGACATGCCGCGTCTGCTGCCAACTTTGCGTTCTGAGCCTGAAGAATACATCGTGCGACCGAACGACACATTAGCGAAGATTGCCGGGCTTTACCAGGTCAGCGTCGAGGAAATCGTCAAGGCGAATGACCTGCCAAACCCAGATTTGCTGGAAATTGGGCAGGTTTTGGTCATACCGGCGCCGCTGCCTGGATTGCCAGGCTCTGCCATGAAAATCATCCCCGACTCAGAGCTGGTTTTCAGCCCGGGGACGGTTGGCTTTGATACCCAGGCATTTGTCGCTTCCCAAGGGGGGTACCTGGCGGGCTACCAAGAAGAAGTGGAAGGAGAGCTGTACTCAGGCGCTCAGGTGGTAGAACGCATCGCCCGCGATTATTCGGTCAACCCCCGGTTGCTGCTGGCAATCCTGGAGTATCGCAGCGGCTGGGTCACGCAAGTCAAGCCGGATGAGGCGACGCACGAATATCCTGTTCAGTCCAGTGAACCCTGGCGCAAAGGTTTATACTTACAACTGGCGTGGACAGCCAACCAGTTGAATCGCGGTTACTACCTGTGGCGGGTGAATGCCATTGGCGCTTTTCCTCTTAAAAACGGTGAATTTGTCCCGGCTGATGCCACCCTGAACGCTGGCACGGCTGGAGTCCAGTACTTATTTGGGCTTCTCTACGAGCGCGCCGAATGGGATGTGGCAGTATCTGCAGCGGGTCTGCAAAGAGTTTATACCCAGTTATTTGGATATCCCTTTCTCTTTACATTTGAACCTCTTTTGCCAGCCGACCTGACTCAGCCCTCCATGCAGCTTCCTTTTGAACCGGGGCGGCAATGGGCTTTTACCGGAGGTCCCCATGGCGGCTGGGGAGATGGATCTGCCTGGGCGGCGCTCGATTTTGCGCCGCCAGGCGGCGCTTTGGGCTGTGTGCAAAGCGATGAGTGGGTGACCGCTGTCGCCGACGGTCTCATCGTGCGCGCTGGGCTGGGCGCCGTGATTCAGGATTTGGACACGGCAGGCAACACAGCAGATGGTCTAGAGCAAACCGGCTGGGTCGTGCTTTACATGCACATCGAGACCCGCGACCGGGTGCAGGCAGGCGCTTACCTGAAAGCAGGCGAGCGCATTGGTCATCCTTCCTGCGAAGGCGGCTTTTCCTCTGGCACCCATGTCCACCTTGCCAGGCGTTATAATGGAGAGTGGATACCTGCCGATCAATCCCTGCCTTTTACGCTGGATGGCTGGGTTTCGCTGGGAGGCGGCAAGGAATATGATGGCTTTTTACAGAAAGGGGATGTGCAAATCGAAGCATGGGAAGGGTATTTCCCTTACAATATGATTGGGCGATAAGATGAAGGCGCTTTGATCATGACAACGGGCTGCCGTTTTCCCTTGACGAGACAAGCTGGTGCGAGAGAGTGCAAATCGTGGTATAAGAGAGATGACCATTTACACCTGACGTACAATATGTTCTCATCGTTGCCTGGATGATTTGCTAATTTGGATGAAAACCGTTTCAAAAACCAACCGGACTTTGCTGATTATTGGCGTGATGATGGCTTTAGTCACCCTGGCTTGCGCCATGGGGGTTTCTCAGCCATCGGATCCGGTCTTCATCCCCCCACGGCTTACGGAGCCGCCTGGGGCGCTTGTCGAGCCAACCCTGGCAGCGGAAGATGCCGCTCTGACGCCGGTAGCGGTTGCTGCAGTACCGGCTAGTCTGTCCAATCCAGCGCCTGCCGCGTCCTCTTCGGAGGAAAATCACCGCCCGCCGATTCTTTATTACACCCAGGCAGGAGATACGCTGCCGGTGGTTGCTGTGCGGTTCGGCGTCCAGTTGGAAGAGATCACCTCCCCAGAACCGCTGTCAACCGAGTCCTTGCTGCATCCCGATCAACTCCTGATCATCCCCAATCGGCTGATGAACACGACCTCCCCCAACCGCCTGATGCCTGACAGCGAGGTGGTTTTTTCGCCTTCCGCCATGGATTTCGACGTTGAAGCTTTTGTTCAGGAAGCTGGAGGGTATCTCAGCTCATACCAGGAATGGCTGGGGACTACCCAATGGACTTCAGGTTCGGAAGTGGTTTACCGGGTTGCCATCGAAAATTCGATCAACCCGCGCTTGCTCCTGGCGTTATTGGAATTTCAGAGCGGTTGGGTCTATGGGCAGCCTGCCAACCTGGCATTGCAAGATTATCCCCTGGGCAAGATCGACTCGACTGTCAAAGGTCTGTATCAGCAGCTTACCTGGGCGGTCAATCAACTTTCGGTGGGATATTATGGCTGGCGGGAGGGATATGTCACTGATATTCAGTTCTCGGATGGCGCTACTGCCCGCCTGGCTCCGGAACTGAATGCTGGCACGGTTGCCCTGCAATACTACTTCTCTCGAGTGTACGACTCTCAAGGCTGGCTGCAGGCGCTGGATGCCAGGTTGGGCTTCCCATCTTTATACGAGCAGATGTTCGGCAACCCCTGGCTGCGGGCTGTTCAAGTCGAGCCTCTCTATCCTCCTGATCTGACCCAGCCCAACCTGGCGCTGCCATTCTTTTTCAACCAGATGTGGAGTTTCACGGGAGGACCTCATGGCGCCTGGGAGCATGACGGCGCCCGCGCAGCGCTGGACTTTGCCCCGGCGGCGGACCATTCGGGTTGCTATCAGTCAGATGCCTGGACTCTGGCTTCTGCGCCGGGGTTGATCGTCCGCTCGGAAAATGGCGTTGTGGTCATCGACCTGGATGGCGATGGATACGAGCAAACCGGCTGGGTGTTGATGTATCTGCATATGTCCCAAAAAGAACGCATCAAGACAGGGACCTGGGTGGAACGCGGCGATTTATTGGGGCATCCTTCTTGTGAGGGCGGGATTGCCACCGGTGTTCACATTCATCTTGCCCGCAAGTACAACGGAGAATGGATTGCGGCGGATGGTCCGCTGCCCTTTGTGCTCAGCGGCTGGAGGGCGCACGCCGGCGCGAAGCCTTACCAGGGATATCTCACTCGTGATGACAAAACGGTAACTGCCAGCGTCGTCGGTTCATTCGAGTCCCGTATATTTCGATCTCATGACGACCCTTGACGTATGCCGGTGGGCGTAATTACTCGCAGAAGTTTCCTTAGACTATTGGGTTTAGGAAGTGCAGGCTGCTTCCTCTCCGGCTGCCTGCCTCAGCCTGTGGTGCAGGCTTCTGGATCTGGGGCTACAGTAGCAGTGTCTGAAACAGCCAGCCCGTTGCCTTCGGTGACTGCTTCGCCGTTCCCATCGCAGACTGCTCAAGCGACTGGCTTTGGTAAGGCAGCGGCTTCAGCGACGCCCAGCCCTCTCTCTCCGACGCAGACGGCTGTGCCTGAGCAGCCTCCCTCTCAGGAGGGATTATCTGTGATACAGCAAGAGCGCCTGCGCCAGGCTGCTCAAAACTATATTGCGGAGGATGAGCAGTCGGCAATCCAGGTTGCCCGCTCTCTGGGTTACATCCTCAATGACGGGCATCCTGCCAGCGTGTGTGGTCCCTTATCGCTTGCCATTTTGAGGGATGCCGGCTTGGTCAGTAAGTATATCGATTTGCATGATTTTTGGCTGCTCAATCCGAGGGACAGCCGTAATATCCGCATCCTTGAGCATACCTTCCCGCACGACGAATTCCTCTGGTTCGAGACGACGCAATCCATTGCCAGCTTCGACTTCACGGCGTTTCCATTAAAGGCGGGTGATTTTTTATACCTGTTCGCCGGAGATCCAGGCAGTTTTGAGCACATGCTGGTCGTTTCTCACATCGATCAGCAGGGGCGCGCCTACGCCGTGACCAATTTCAACACGCCAGCGGGCTATGTCATCGAAGAGGTTATGCTGTATGACCCGGCTCAACCGGGAATCGGCAAATTCTACGAGTGGACCGATCGAAAGAATAGCCTTTTGGGCTTGACCGGCTTTGGCGGTTTTCGGCTGTGGCGGTTTCAAGCGCCTGTTGCTGACCCAACTCCGCTGGAGAGGCAACTGGCGGATGAAATCGACCAGGTGATTGCACAAACAGGCGGGAATTGGTATCTCATTTTGCGGGAAGTTGACGGAAAAAATATCTATGCCCGCCGCATTCGCGAGGCAATTCACCCAGCTTCGGTGATTAAACTGCCCATCGCCATGCTGACCATGAAGCGGCTCGAAATGCAAGTCGGTAAAGACCTGGAAAGTCTCCTGGCGCAGGGGGTGGATGGGCGCACCTATGCTCAGCTCCTCAGGGCGATGCTGGTCGATTCAGAGGAAGAGGCAACCGAGAGCCTCCTCAATGAATTGCGGAGAGTGCGCTTTGACCTGACTTCAGTTTTGCGTTCCTGGAAAGCTGAAACAACGGATGTCATCCAGCGCATTTCATCAGCCAGAGACCTGGCAATTCTATTCGAGGGGTTATATGGCAATTACCTGTTGCCCACCTCCAGGGAGGTGCTACTGGAGCTATTGAGCGTTTATACCCCTGGCGATGATACTCGCCTGGGCGTTTTACGCCAATATCTGCCCGCAGGCAGCGTATTTTATAATAAGCGCGGTACGATTACTCGTGAACTGATGACGGCTTCGGATTGCGCCCTGGTCGTAATTCCCGCGGCGGCAGGAAAGCGCGCGTTTATCATTGGCGCTTACAGTTTTCAAGGGCAAGCCAGGGTCAGTTATGAACATCTGGTAGCGGCAATGGAAGCGATTGCGAATATCATTGGGAAATACCTTTTACTTTTATGAAAAGTGACTTTCGGTTGAAGGCTTTCCTATTTGGCAATTGGCGCATTATCAGAGAAACACGCCAGCGCCTGGCAGGCGCCTGGCTTGTGATGTGTTGGCTGATTGCGTCCTGTCAGCCTTCCGGCGGGAGCCTCACAGGAGCCGTCGCGCCGCTTGCTGGCGAGGCGCAGCCAACATCTTCTCCAGAGGTTTCTTTGTCAACCGCCGTTCCCACCCGCCCTGCTTACGCCCCGGGCGAGCTGGTGGATTATATTGCTCAAACAGGCGATACGCTCCCGGCGCTGGCAGTGCATTTCAACACTTCGGTCGCAGAAATCCTGGCTGCCAATCCCTTTATACCTGCTAACGCAACGACCCTGCCCCCTGGAATGCCCATGCGCATCCCAATTTACTATGCGCCTTTTTGGGGTCCCAGCAATCAGATCATTCCTGACAGCCTGTTCGTCAACGGACCAGCTCAGGTGGGGTTTGACCTGGCTGAGTTTGTGTCTGAGTTTCCTGGCTGGATTAAAGATTACCGCGCTTATGCAGCAGAAGCCAATCGCAGCGGCGCGCAGATCATCGAACTGGTGGCGAAGAATTTCAGCATCAGCCCACGTTTGCTGCTGGCGCTGCTCGAATACCAGGCGGGCGCCCTCTCCCGCCCGAACCTTCCTGCATCGGAAGAGACCTACCTGCTTGGCAACCAGGATTGGCAGCGAAAAGGGGTTTATTTACAGCTGGTTTGGGCAGCAAATACTTTGAACAATGGCTATTATGGCTGGCGAACCGGGAAACTGGCGACCTTCGAGCATCTGGATGGGCGCATCGAACGTCCCGATCCGTGGCAGAATGCTGCCAGCGTTGCCTTGCAGTATTACTTCTCGCGTTTTTTATCGCGGGAGGATTATGAGCGGGCGGTCAGTCCCGCTGGTTTTGGGCGCCTCTACACTGAGTTGTTCGGAGATACGCTGTCCGCTCAGCCCCACTTGCCGGGGAGCCTGCAGCAACCGGAGATGACTTTGCCGTTCCTGCCTGGCATCACCTGGGCTTATACCGGAGGTCCGCACACTGCCTGGGGCGACGGGGAGCCCTTATCTGCGGTTGACTTTGCTCCTGGATCGTACGAGGGGGGCTGTACTCCCACAGACGAATGGGCAACCGCGGTGGCGCCGGGCGTGGTGGCGCGGTCCGAACCAGCTACGGTGGTACTCGATTTGGATATGGATGGCGATGAGCGCACCGGTTGGACGGTCTTTTATTTCCACCTGGCGACCGAGGGACGCGCCAGCCTTGGTAAGGTCTTACAGACAGGCGATCCGGTTGGGCATCCTTCCTGCGAAGGGGGGCGCGCTACCGGCACCCATGTTCACATTGCCCGCAAGTACAACGGCGAATGGATTCCAGCCAGCGGCGCATTAGCCTTCAACCTGGATGGCTGGGTTGCGCAAGATGGCAGTCGCCCTTATTTGGGCTTCCTGGTGAAGAATGCCCGCCGAATCATTGCCTGTGATTGCGCCGACCAGGACAGCCAAATTCAGGCAGGCGCCAAATGACTACGCTGCCTCAACCGGCTACTCCCCGCAGCCTGTTTTTTGGTCGTTTACAGCGGGATTTCTTTATCCTGTCAAACGATCAGGTCTTGCTGGATATCCCCGGTGGAGGTCCTTTATATGCTGCCATCGGATACCTGACCTGGGAACACGATTCGCCGCCTGGGGTGGTCGCCCGCGTAGGAGCTGATTTTCCCCAGGAATGGATCGCTGATTTCGCACGGCACGGAATCGACACGCGCGGGATTCGGGTCTTACCTGAAGCGGTGGATTTGCGTCACTTCAGCGTTTACACCAGCCGCGCGACGCGCATCGTAGATGACCCTGTGCCGCATTTTGCCCGTCTGGGTGAGCCGTTCCCGCGCGCTCTGCTGGGTTACCGCCCTCCCCGCAATACCCCCGATAGTCGCACGCGCCTGACCAGCCTCTCGATTCGGCAAGCTGACCTTCCCGAGGTGTATCAAGAAGCTACCAGCGCCCATCTCTGTCCCCTGGATTACCTGACCCACAGTCTCATCCCTTCGGTATTGCGCCAATCGGGCTTTACGACCATCACGCTGGATCCAGCGGCAGGCTGCATGACGCCTGTATTTTGGGATGATATCCCTGCATTGGTAATCGGCTTAACGGCTTTCTTGTCCTCCGAAGAAAAGATGCGCGCGTTGTACTCAGGGCGTTCCAGTGACCTTTGGGAGATGATGGAAGGGCTGGCAGCCATGGGTTGCGACTTTGTCGTCCTTAAACGAGGCGTCGCCGGGCAATATCTGCTGGATGCATCCTCTCATGCCCGTTGGGAAGTGCCCGCCTATCCGGCGCGTTTCGTCAACCCGGCGGGCGCCGGAGATGCCTTTTGCGGCGGATTTCTGGCGGGCTATCTGCGCACGTTCGACCCCCTCCAGGCGGTGTTGCACGGCAACATTTCTGCTTCGTTGGTCGTGGAGGGCGTCAGCCCTTACTTCGCTTTGGACGTCTTGCAGGGATTACCCCAGGCTCGCCTGGAGGCGCTCAAGGAGTCGGTCATCCGGCGCTAGCGACGGCAAGCCGGGCGCGCACATCCAACGCATAAACACCTTGTCCTTGCGGCAGGGCGCGTAGCGGGTTGATTTCGATCTCTGCAATTTCCGGAATGTCCATTGCCATCTGCGCCAGCCTGGCGAGCGCCTGAATGACTGCCAGGCGGTCAGCCGCTGGCAGGTTGCGAAAGCCCTTGAGTTTTCTGCCTGCCCAGGTGTTTTCCAGCAGGTATTCGGCTTCCTGTTGGGTAAGCGGCGCCAGCGCAAAGGCGACATCTTTGAGTCCTTCGACTTCGACGCCGCCAGAGCCGAACATGACCAGCGGTCCAAATTGAGCATCACGCACCACGCCCATAATGACCTCCTGCCCTGGCGGAATCATTGGCTGGACGAAAACGCCGTTGATGGTTGCCTCAGGGTAGGCAGCGCGGGCATTTTGGATGATTTGCTGATACCCTTGCAGGATGGCTTCGGGACTGCGCAGGTTGAGTAAGACGCCGCCCACGTCCGACTTATGCAGAATATCCGGCGAATCGATTTTCAGGGCAATGCCATGCGGCAACCTCTCAAGCCCAGCCTGGCGCGCGGCTTCTACCGCCTCCTCGGCTGAGTGAACCAGGCGAACCCCCGGCGTCGGGATGTGATACGCCTGCAATAAGGCATTGGCAACATCCTGGGGCAGCCAACCTTCAGAGTCGAGCCTGGGCTTTGCACCGGTCAGCAGGCGCTGAGCCAGCTCCTGATTGACATCGTGAAAGGCAAGCAGCTCATCTTTGCTGTTTGCAAGGTACTCTGCGCGCCGGGCAAGCACTGCCAGCGCTGAGGCTGCTCGTTCTGGAAAACGGTATTCAGGGATGCGGTTTGCCCGGCAGTGTTGAACGGCTTCCTGAATCATCAGCTCGCCCATCAGCGTGATGACCACCGGTTTGGTCGCATTATGAATGACCGGAATCAATGCATTGGCAACTGCGCCGGCGGAATACATCGGCGGCGGCAGCAAGATCACCAGGACGCTATGCACCTCATCGTCTGCCAGCAGAATCTTGAGACATTCGACGTATTGTTCGGGCGAGCCGGTCCCTAACAGGTCAATGGGATTGGTCACGTTCGCTGCCGGGGGGAGAATCTTGCGCAGCGCTGCCATGGTTTCCTGGCTGAGGTTTGCCATGTGCAAGCCGTTCATCTCGACGGCGTCGGCGGCTGTGACGCCGGGACCGCCGGCGTTGGTCAGCACAGCAACACCCCGCCCGGCAGGCGGCGGGCACCAGGCAAGCGTGCGCGCCCAATCGAACAATTCTTCGATCGTTTCCGCCCGGATGACTCCTGCCCGGCGGAAGGCAGCCTCGTAAGCGGCATCTTTCCCTGCCAGCGCGCCAGTGTGCGAGGCGGCTGCCTTTTGCCCGCTTTGAAACCGCCCCACCTTGATTGCAAGGATGGGCTTTTGGGGGCTGACCTTTATTGCCTGTTCAACGAAATGGCGACCGTTGTACACGTTTTCCAGGTAGAGGGTCAATACCCTGGTGAAAGGATCCTTTGCTACCGGAACCAGGAAATCCGCTTCCTTTAGGTCAACCTGGTTGCCCAGGCTGACCAGCCTGGAGAGACCAAAGCCCTGCCCGCGCGCCCAATCGACGACCGAAGCGCAAATGGCTCCCGATTGAGAGATATAGGCAATTTCGCCGGCGGGAGGACCGGGCGGCGACAGAAAGGTGGTATTGAGCGGCAGGTGCGTTTCGACAACGCCAACGCAGTTTGGTCCAATCAGCCGAATCCCGAATTCATGCGCAATTTCGGCGCATTCCCGCTCCAACGCTGCGCCTGCCTCTCCGGTCTCGCGAAACCCTCCCGATGAGATGATAGCTGCTGGGATGCCGCGCCTGCCGCACTCCCGCAGCACATTTGGAATTGCTGGAGCGGGAATCAAGATCACGGCGAGATCTACCGGGTCGGGTACGTCCAAGACGCTCCGGTAGAATGCCTTGCCTAGCAGCATCCCTCCCTTAGGGTTGACCAGGTGCACTGCGCCGGGATAATTCCCTTGCAGTATGTTTCGCGCTAACCCATATCCCAATTTGTTAGGGTCCTGCGAGGCTCCAATGACAGCCACGCCCTTGGGAGCAAAGAAGTGCTGCAATAGTTCATCGGTCATAGACGCTAGTTCTCCCTTTCCGTTTTTCAGTTATACTTTACTCGAAAGCTGAGGAATCTGCAACTTTTTTCTCGAGGATGCATCATAATGAGTGATGGTTCAGCAAGCAAAGCAGAAGCCTTTTCACTGGATGCGCTGCGGTCTGGTGACCGGGCGGAATTTTCTCGCCTCGTTGACGCTTATTCGGGTAAGTTGTACCGCCTTGGATTGAAGATGTTGAACAACCCTCAAGATGCCGAAGATATCCTGCAGGAAGCTTTTCTGAAAGCGTACCGGGGCATCCGGAATTTCGACGGTCGTTCCAGCCTTTCCACCTGGCTTTATCGGATTGTCATCAATGAAGCGTTGATGAACCTGCGCCGAAAGCAGCCCGATGCCGTTTCGATTGATGAGCCAGATGATTCGGACCAGGAAGATTCAGAACCTTTGCAAATTGTGGACTGGTGCTGCTTGCCAGAAGATGAGCTCATGTCTGCTGAAGTGAAGTCCAGGCTGGATGCAGCGATTCAACGGTTGCCCCCGCGGCTGAGGGCTGTTTTTCTGCTCAGGGAAATGGACGATCTGTCTACCGCCGAGACCGCTGCAGCTTTGAACTTGACTGAGACAGCCGTTAAGACGAGATTATCACGCGCCCGGATGCGCTTGCGGGAAGAGTTATCTGCTTACTTCAGCGAGCGCATGGGAGGTCAGGCTTATGGATCAAAAAGCGCATTGTAAGAATTTGCTGCTGGCAATCTCTGATTATGTGGATGGCGCGCTGGCGGATGATCTTTGCCGCGAACTGGAGCGGCACCTGGCGGAATGTCAGAATTGCCGGGTGGTGGTGGATACGCTTCGTAAGACGATTGACATCGTTCACGAGATGCAAGAGCCGGCTGTGGTGCCGGGCGATGTCCGCCGGCGGCTTTTTCGGCGATTGGATTTGAGTGAGTTTGCCGCTCCAGAATTGCGCCCTGGCGACCGCTGCCCAAAATGTCAGGCTGGCATTCTGGATTATGACGGCATGTTGAACCTGGCATGCGATCAGTGTGGTTTTACCTTATCGGGGTGTTTTACCTGATAGCAAGAATTTCAAGCTCTGGAAGAGCTAATCATCAATGGGAGATAATCATGACTAAACTTTTGAATGATACGATCAGCCAGCAGGTGAAAGAATTGTTCGATCAACAATTACACCTGCCTGTTGGTATCTTGTTCTTTGAAAAGAAAACCAATTGTGAGACCTGCGCCGATACCCGGCAGCTCCTGGAAGAAGTGGCAGGCATTTCGGATAAACTGTCTCTGCAAGTGTTTGACCTGGATGAGCACTCGGAGGTCGCCCAGAAATATGCGGTGGACAAAGCGCCGGGGATTGTCCTGGTGGGTCTGGACGGTGATGAGATGATTGATTACCGTATCCGCATGTCTGGCATTCCCTCAGGACATGAATTCAGCACCCTGATTCATGACTTGATTCTCGTTTCAGGGCGCGATTCTGGGCTTAGCCAGGCAACCCGCGAGGCGCTCAAGCAACTCGATAAACCGGTTCACCTTCAAGTCTTTGTAACCCCATCCTGTCCTTACTGCCCCAGGGCAGTGGTGCTGGCGCATATGATGGCGATGGAGAGCCCTCTGGTAACTGCCGAGATGGTAGAGGCAATGGAATTTCCCGATTTGGCGGATCGGTTCAATGTCAGCGGGGTGCCTCAAACCACGATCAATGCCGGCGCAGGCACGGTGGTCGGCGCAGTGCTCGAGGAATATCTCTTGCAAGAAATTCAGCGTGCGGTCATGGAGGGATAGGTCATGGATGCAAAAGTGATCTGGAAAGGTGGTTTATCCTTTACAGGCGAGGGGAAATCTGGCTTTACCCTTCCGCTCGGCGCGGATCCAGCCGTTGGGGGTGCAAATGATGGATTCCGCCCCATGGAATTAATCGCTTTGGGACTGGCAGGCTGCACCGCTATGGATGTCATCTCGATCTTGCAGAAAAAGCGTCAGGAAGTGACTGCCTTCGAGGTGCGCGTCTATGCCGAGAGGGCTGGTGAGCATCCGAAAGTTTTCACGAACATCAAGGTGGAGTACGTGGTCGAGGGGCGGGGGGTAGACCCGGCAGCAGTGGCGCGGGCAATCGAGCTTTCTGCGACCCGCTACTGCCCTGCCCAGGCAATGCTGGAAAAAGCAGTCAAGATCGAACATTCGTATCATATCACCGAAACGGTGTAAAAACATGCACTGAACGGGGCATTTTTCGCTTGCAGTCTCCAATAACCCGTGCTATAATTTAAGGGTAAAGTTCCCCGTTTAAGTCCCTTTCGCATATCAAATGTCATCTGTCGTGTCTAACGCCTGAAAGATGGACTTGACAGTGGTTAAGGTTTGAATTCCCTTAGTAACATCATCGATAGGATAAGATAATACTGAAAATATGAGAGTTCTTGAACTAGAAAGTATTCCCTTGGCATCGCTGCGGCAAATGGCGAGGGAGCTCAATATCACGGGCGCAAACCGTCTCAAAAAAGAAGACCTGATTCTGCGCATTCAACAAGCCGAGGCTGAAAAGCAAGGCATCGAGTTGCGCGGCGGGATACTCGAAATCATGAGCGACGGCATTGGCTTTTTACGCTCAGGGCATTACCAGCCAGGTCCCTATGATATCTACGTATCGCAATCTCAAATCCGCCGTTATAACCTGCGCACTGGCGATCTTGTCATTGGACAGGTGCGCCCTCCGCGTGAATCAGAGCGTCATTACGGTTTATTGAAGATCGAGACTGTCAACGGCATCGATCCCGAATTGGCAAGAGACCGGGTGACCTTCGAGTCGCTCACGCCGATTTTCCCCGATACCCGCTTTGACCTGGAGACAGACCGGCACACCCTGGCAACGCGGCTGATCAACCTGGTCACGCCTATTGGACGCGGGCAGCGCGGCTTGATCGTTTCGCCGCCTAAAGCCGGCAAAACGACGATTCTGAAGCAAATCGCTAATGCGATTTCGACCAAGTATCCTGATGTTCACCTGATGGTGGCGTTGATTGGCGAGCGCCCCGAAGAAGTGACTGACATGGACCGTTCGGTGGACGCTGAGGTGATCTCTTCCACCTTTGATGAGCCAGTCACATCGCATGTCCGCGTCGCGGAGATGGTGCTGGAACGCGCTAAACGGCTTGTGGAGTGCGGGCATCACGTGGTTATTCTGTTGGATTCGATCACACGCCTGGCGCGCGCTTATAACCTGGTGGTCACTCCGTCAGGTCGAACGCTCTCTGGCGGTATCGACCCCTCGGCGTTGTACCCTCCCAAGCGGTTTTTCGGCGCTGCGCGAAATATCGAAGAGGGCGGCTCGCTAACCATCATTGCCACCTGCCTGATTGATACCGGTTCCCGAATGGATGATGTCGTCTATGAGGAGTTCAAAGGCACCGGCAATATGGAGCTGCACCTGTCACGCCGCCTGCAAGAACGGCGCGTGTTTCCCGCGATTGATATCGAGCGTTCCTCGACCCGGCGCGAAGAGATTCTGCTGGGTCCCGATATTACCCCGCGCGTTTGGCTGATGCGGCGGATGTATGATCAAATGATCGCTGCGCCGCCGTATGGGGCAGGTTTAGATCCCTCAACGGCTGCTGAAGCCATTCTGCAGCGGTTGGCGCGCACGGAAAACAATCAGGTGTTCTTGGAACGGTTGAACGAGGAAGACTAGTGAAATCTGAGCGCATTATCCTGACTGGCTTCTGGCTCATTGCCGTCAGCCTGGTTATTTTGGCATTCTATCTGGGGTGGCGGGTGAGAAATTCCGCTGCTGCAACGCTGCCAGCGGTTGAACCGACTGTTCAGGCAGTCATTGAAGAACCGGCTTCGCAAACGAAAGCAGCGCTGCCTGATTTGAACGTTCAGTTTATCAGTCGTGATATTTCGCGCCGCGCGACGCTGCGTACGATTATCCCCAGCCGCCCGCGTGAAGAGGCGATTCGATATACCGTTTCGGTGGGCGATTCGGTTTTTGGGATTGCCAAGAATTTCAATCTCAAGCCTGAAACGGTCTTGTGGGCGAATTATGATCTGCTGCAAGACAGCCCCGATATGCTCAGCCCGGGGATGGAACTTAAAATCCCTCCCATCAATGGGGTGTACTACCAATGGCAGGAAGGCGATACCCTGGAGAAAGTGGCGGATCAATTCAAGGCAAAGGTAGAGGACATCATCAATTATTCTGGCAACAAGCTGGACTTGACCAACCCGGTGATCGAGCCTGGACAATGGGTGATGATACCTGATGGACAGCGCGAATTTCGTTCCTGGATCGTCCCCCAGATCGCGCGCGGCAAAGCAGGCGTCTCGCCGACGGTTTACGGCGCAGGCGCATGTTCGGGCAGTTACGAGGGCGCGTATGGCACCGGCAGCTTCATTTGGCCTACTGCCAACCATGTCTTATCAGGGAATGACTACTGGTCGGGTCACCTGGGCATTGACCTGGCTGCCGGGATGGGCGACCCGGTTTACGCCTCCGATTCGGGCGTGGTCGTCTTTGCTGGTTGGGCGACAGGGGGGTATGGGAATATGGTGATGATCGATCACGGCAATGGTTACCAAACCGTTTACGCTCACTTGAGTTCGGTCGGTGTGCGCTGTGGTCAAAGCGTTTATCAGGGCGGTTACATTGGAGCAACCGGGAGCACAGGAAATTCTACAGGGTCGCATTTGCACTTCGAAATCCGCATTTGGGGACAATTTATCAATCCCTGGTATGTGCTTCCATAAGATTGTAGGCGATAAGGAGATGAACCATGGCTAAGGAAAAAGACCTTCCCGAACCGCAAACCAACGTGATTGCGGAAACAGAGAATTTCCTGGTTTGGACCGCCGAAGAACCGGATGGTGAGACGACTTACCACCTGGAATTGAATAACGTGACCATTCACTTCTTCCTCGAAGAATGGAAGGAATTCCTCGATCTGGTCAAGGCGCTGAAAGAGTAAGCTGAACCGCCTGTTTCAGCGGGTCACTTTAGCGACATAATCGATGACGCCCTGGCAGGGTTCTGTCAGGTAAGTGGAAACGCTTTCCCAGGTGATGGGCGCCTGAAGCGCCGATGCCTGATAAACGGCATACGAAAGGCAACCTGGTCCAATGTGGTAATTGGCAATGGTGAAGAGCCACAGGTTGACGTAATCGGAGACGTCTGCCGGCGCCCGGCTGGTGGCGTTATAAATGATACGGCTGACCTGGGAGCAGTTTGCCAGCAGGGTTTGGGCGAACAGGTCGATGCTGCGGTCGATCCTGCTCAGGTCAATGCCCGCCTCGCAGGTGGGGCAATCGACGCTCGCTTTGAGCGCCAGTGCGCCGCGCAGCAGCGCCTGATTTTCTTCATCCAGGTAAACGTAGCCGCGTTCGCAATTGCTCTTGTCCAGCACAAGCGGGCAGAACTGGTAAAAGAAGGATGGATTCCAAAGTAAGAGGGTTTCAGCGCCGTTATCGGTGAGCTGACCCAGCCCAAACTCATTGGGGTCTTTGAACGCGCCAGGCCAAAACTGGCTTTCCTGCGCCATCATATTCTTCATCAACTGAGCTGGAATCCCGCTTTCCTGGGAAGCCTGGATGATATGGTGATCGAACTGGTTCTGCCATTCCTGTACCAGGGGCAACGCCTTTTCTAAACCACAGGCATCGGCGTATCCGTTGGACAGCAGCCCACCGCTGGGGCAGTCTTTTGCCTCTACCAGTCCCTGAGCAATCAGCCTGCCTGCCAGGTAGTAGTATTCTTCATCAGAAGCCAACAGCTCTGGAAGCGCAGGCGTTTTCAACCAGCCTGGGGCGTCTTGGATGGGCGGAAAGACATCCCAAATTTGGGCGCAGCCTTCGAGTGGTTTGCCCTTCCATTGTGAACTGAGCACATCCACGTACCACCCGCCGTCCGTCACGAAAGAAACGCCGCTGTCGAGAACGCGCACCATAGCGGTGAAGCGCTCGCTCGAATCGCCAAAACTTGAGTCGACCCAAAACTCAACAGCCGCCCCGCTGCGGGGAGTGGCTTGCATCGGAATTTTGCACGATGAATTGAGACAGGTATATTCCTGGTCATTCCATAACACGTGAACGGCGGTGATGGATTCGTTGGGCAGCGGTTCTTCCCCCTCGATCAACAGCGATGGCAGGTGGTCACAGCGCTTTTCGACGGCATATTGGGGGCAATCGTCCAGGCTGATCCAGGCTTTGGGCGCAGGCAGCTCGACCTCGATTTCTTTCTTTTTCGGTTCGTAGCCGACCAGGTGGAGGTAAACGCCGGCGCATTGCTTGGTGGAAAATTCGGCGTTCGAAAGCGCAGAGCAGGGGGGCGTGCTTAACCATAGGGCGTAAATGGTGCGCCCGCAATCCCGGAAAATTTCATCGCCTTTGGGCAGCCCCTCGTGGTCGGTGGTGACTGAACAGAGCGTTTGATTGTCAAACCAGCGAATCACCCACCAGCGGTATTCTGTATATTCCACCAGGATTGTCGTACGCCGAACGCCATCAGATGTGGAGGGCTCAGCGGAGCGGGAAGCAGCCGCCAGGGCAGGAGCGCCCGTGCTTTGAACAAACAGGCAGCATAAGAGTACTACAGTGAACAGCCATCTAAACGCGCTGCCCCTGCCAAAAGTCTTTGCCATGAACCCTGCGAAGAAGTTCCCTGCCTGTTGCATCCTGGTGTAAAATAACATGTTCAAGGGTAGTTGTCAATAGACCTGCCCCATGATACACTCTATGATACATCCCAGGTAACTTATGCCCCCTGTCCTGTATTTACTCGATGGTCATGCCCTGGCGTACCGCACGTATTTTGCGCTAACGCGCGGTTCGACCAGTTTTACGACCCGTTCAGGTGAGCCTACTGCCGGTGTGTTTGGCTTTGCGAGCGTTCTCCTGCGCCTGTTGGAGCAGGAGAAGCCCGATTACCTGGCGGTGGCTTTTGACACAGGTAAAACCTTTCGCGATACCCTCTATCCGGAATATAAAGGCACGCGGGCAAAGATGCCCGACGATTTACGCCCGCAAATTGACCGCATTCGCCAGTTGGTGGATGCTTTCAATATCCCTCGCCTGGAAGTCGAGGGCTACGAAGCCGATGATGTCCTGGGGTCGATTGCCGCTCAAACGGCTGCTACGGGCATCCCGGTCAAGATCATCACGGGCGACCGCGATTTACTCCAATTGGTCAATGACCGCATCATCGTATCGCTGCCCGGTAAATCGCTGTCCGATTCAAAGGATTACCGCACTCAGGATGTCCTGGAGTTTTTAGGGGTACTGCCTGAGCAGGTGGTGGATTTCAAAGCGCTTATTGGCGATAAGTCTGACAATATCCCCGGCGTATCCGGCATCGGCGAAAAGACGGCTGCCGCCTTGCTGAACACTTACAAAACACTCGATGAAATCTATGCTCATCTGGATGAACTTTCGCCGACGGTGCGCAAAAAGCTGGAGGAAGGCAAAAAATCGGCTTACCTCAGCCGGGAGCTGGCGCGTATTGTGACCGATGTGCCGGTCAAGCTGGACTTGAACCAGGCTCGGACCGAATTTTTTGACCCTCCGCAGGTCGAAGCCTTATTCCGGGATTTGGAATTCCGTTCATTGCTGCCCCGCCTGGAGAATCTGTATCCTCTGTATGGCAAGTCCACTGCCCGCCAGAGCGCACAGCTCTCTTTTTTCGATGCTCAGAGCTCGCCAGTTGTAGATACGTCTGCTGCGCCAATCCGTGCAACGTTGATCGATTCGCCTGAGAAATTGCAGTCCCTGGCAAACCGCCTGGCTGCTGCCAGCGTGATTTCCTTCGACACCGAGACGACTTCAACCAATCAAATGCGCGCCGAGCTGGTAGGAATTTCCCTGGCGGTCGACGAGCTGGAAGGTTTTTACATCCCGGTGGGTCATCGCCCCGATTTAGGTCCCCAGCTTCCGCTGGAAGTTGTGTTGAGGGCTTTGCAAAAACCGCTGACCGATCCAGCGATTGCTAAAGTGGGACATAATCTCAAATATGATTATGTATTATTGGCTCGTAACGGCTTGCGGGTATCACCGCTTTCTTTTGATACCATGATCGCCGAGTGGTTGTGCAATCCGGCTTCACGCAACCTGGGGCTGAAAAGCCTGGCATGGGAACGATTGAACCTGAAAATGACCGAGATCGAAGAGCTGTTAGGCAAGGGGAAGAACCAGCTCACGATGAGCGATGTGCCCATCTCGGATGCCTGCAGTTATGCCAGTGCGGATGCTGTAGCAGTGATGCGGCTGCTGCCTTTGCTGCGCTCAGAGCTGGCGGCGACGAATGCGACCCGACTGATGGAAGAGATGGAAATGCCCCTGATTCCTGTCCTGGCAGAGATGGAGATGACCGGCATCCTGCTCGATTCAGATTTTCTCTATCAAATGTCAGCCGAGCTGAGCCAGCGAATGACTGAGATCGAGAGGCAGGTATATCAGGCTGTTGGAGCTGAAATCAATCTGAATTCCACTCAGCAGCTTTCTGATGCTTTGTTCAATAAGTTGAAATTAGAACCTCCTGATCGCACCAAAAGGACCAGCAGCGGGCATTTTTCCACATCGGCAGAGGTGCTGGAGTCCTTGAGTGGAAAGCATCCGGTGGTTGATTGGATCCTGGAATACCGGGAATTATCCAAGCTTAAGTCGACTTATGTGGATGCCTTACCGCTGCAAGTCAACCCGGCGACTGGCAGAATCCATACGTCTTATAACCAGACTGGCTCAGTGACGGGCAGGATTGCTTCTTCAGACCCTAACCTGCAGAACATCCCCATTCGAACTGACTTGGGGCGTAAAGTGCGCCAGGCTTTTATTGCGGATGCCGGATGCCAGCTCCTTTCGGTGGATTATTCGCAGGTCGAATTGCGCATCGCTGCCCACATGTCGCAGGATGCCGCGATGCTGGCTGCGTTTCAAGCGGGTCAGGATATTCATGCTGCCACTGCCGCCGCAATTCTGCGCATTCCCATCGAAGCGGTCACCAAAGAGCAGCGCCGGCATGCCAAAGCCATCAACTTCGGGTTGATTTATGGGATGAGCGCTTACGGCTTGACGCGCACTACGGATTTGACTCTGGCTGAAGCAGAAGATTTCGTTGAAGCCTATTTCATGAACTTCCCAGGAGTCAAACGTTACCTTGATCAAATCAGGGTGCAGGCTGCTGAGAAAGGGTACGTCGAGACCCTTTTTGGAAGACGGCGCTATTTCCCTGGCTTGAGAACGCAGCAAAACCAAAATGTCCGGAATCGCGAAGAACGCGAAGCCATCAACGCGCCGATCCAGGGCACTGCGGCAGATATTATGAAGGTCGCCATGCTGCGCGTGGATATGGCGCTGAAAGAAGCCGGTTTCAAAACAAAAATGCTGCTTCAAGTTCACGATGAACTGGTGTTAGAATCCCCCGAGGAGGAAGTTGCTCAGGCTGCCGCTTTAGTCCAGCGGGTGATGGAATCGGCTTATGACTTGAAAGCCCCGCTGCGAACTGAAGCCAGGATCGGAAAGAATTGGGGCATGATGGACATGCAAGAGGAGTCGCAGGGACGTTAGGCGATGGATTTTCTAGCCTCTTGACCAGTATCGGGAGTAAACATGAGCGGAAATGCTGCACGGTTTGATAAAGCGATGAATGACGGTCACAATGCTGCCTGGGAACAGGATTGGCAACGCGCCGCTTCTTTCTATCGCCAGGCTCTTGAGGAGTTCCCTGATAATCCCAAAGCGGTAAACAGCCTGGCGTTGGCTTGTTTTGAGCTCAAGAATTACCAGGAAGCGCTTGTTTATTACCAGCGTGCTTCCGAACTGATGCCCGAAGATCCGATTCCGCTCGAGAGGATATCAGAACTTTTACGGTTAACCGGGAATCCCGGCAAGGCAGTGGAAGCCTCGATGCGCAGCGCCGAGTTGTACATCAAGAACCGGGAAGTCGATAAGGCGATATCCGTCTGGCTGCACGTGCTCAGCATGCAACCCAGGCATCTCATGGCGCGTTCCCGGCTGGCTTTGGTCTATGAGCGCCTGGGAAAGAAATCTGACGCCATCCGCCAGTACCTGGCAATTGCCAGCATTTACCAACGGGCGGGTGACGTGAACCGCGCCAGGCAGGTTTTGGACCATGCTTTGCAGGTGATGCCGGAAAGCGTAGAACTGAAAGGCGCCCTGGCTGCTATCAACAGCGGACGCTTGCTCCCCGAACCGATGCCCCAGGCAACTCAGGAGAGCGCCTCTGCGCCTCCTGCGCCGGTGGTCGCAGCTACTGATGAGCCTGACCCGGTGCTTGCGGCTCGTAAAAAGGCATTGGCGCAATTGGCTGAGCTGGTATTTGAGCAGCTCGCCAGCGCCGAAAGCGAACAGCAAGCCCGTAAAGGGCTGCAATCGATCGTCAAAGGCAGCGGACTTTTCGGCAGCCGCCAGGTTGACCAGGCAAAGATGGTGCTCCACTTGCAGGAAGCGGTCAACTTACAATCGCTATATCCTGATCACCGGCAAGATCAGAAAGCTCTAGAGGAACTCGAACGGGCGGTTGATTCTGGTCTGGAACACCCTGCCGTTTCATTCGACCTGGGCTATTTATACTTTGGGGCTTCGCGCCTGGAAAGCGCGGTGCGCAGCCTCCAGCGCGCGGTGAACCATGTCGATTATGCCTTTGGGGCGCGCCTTTTGCTGGGGCAGGTTCAGCTTCAGTTAGGTCGCTTCAAAGAAGCAGCGACGGAATTACTGGAAGCGCTCAAGATTGCAGACATGGAGACTGCTCCTGCCGATCAAGCCAGCGCCCTGGGCGAGCTGTACGATCCGATCATTGAAGAATATCCCAAATCAACCCCGCCTGATGCGGCGAAGCAGCTCTGCGAAAATATCCTGAGTTTACTGCGCCGGACTGGCTGGCGGGGACAGATTCAACGTATCCGCCAGCAGTTTCAAGGTCAGATGAACGGCGGCGTGCTGACGCCCCTGGCGGATATGCTCACCCAGGCGCGCAGCAGTCAACTGGTCGAGTCGATGGCGCGCATTCAGCAGCTCAGCCTGGCTGGCAAAGGGCGCGCTGCCATGGAAGAAGCGTATTATGCCCTGCAGCATGCGCCCACCTATCTTCCGTTGCATGTCTTGATGGGCGAAATGCTGTTTCAGCAAAACCAGATTGCTGCTGCAGTGGACAAGTTCAAGGTGATTGCCCGCTGTTACTATCAGCGCGGCGATGCAACACGCGCTATCAGCCTGCTGCAGCGGGTGGTTGGCATCTCTGCAATGGACGTGGACGCCCGTAACCAATTGATCGAACTGCTGACCGCCCATGGCAAAATGGAAGAAGTGGTTAATGAATACATGCGCCTGGCTGATGTGTATTACAACCTGGCAGACTTACCCAAAACGCGTGAAGCCTTGCAGATGGCGCTGCGCGCTGCTCAGCAATCCAATCTGAGCCGCGACATCAGGGTCAAGGTTCTCCAGAGGATGGCAGATATCGACCTCCAAAGCCTGGATTGGCGGCAAGCCCTGAAAAGTTATGAACAAATTCGAAATCTGCGCCCAGATGACAGCCAGGTTCGTAAGGCGATGATCGATCTTTACTTCCGCATGGGACAGGTCGAACAGGCGCTGGCGGAAATGAACAGCTTTGTAGCGCCCTTGACTGAAAAGAGGCAGTATGATCAAGCGCTTGCGTTCCTGGCTATGATGGAAGAAGAGCATCCCGGGCAACCAGCCATTTTGCGCCTGGAAGCTGATGTCTTACGATTAGCAGGCAACACCGCAGGAGCGGTGTTAAAATTGGATGAAGCGGGCGATTTGTACCTCCAAAAGGGCAACCCGACAGCAGCCAAGGAAGTCATCATGGCGATTCTGGCGCTCAACCCGCCCAACGCCGCCGATTATCAGGCGCTGCTGTCGCAGCTTACCCGTAAAGGTGCTTAGTTAAAAAAAGCGCCTCGACGGCGCTGCTGGCAGATCATTTAATACCACACCCGGAAGGAGGTGACCGTTTGCTTCTGGAGGGCGCTGCCGTAATTGACGGTTACCTTCACCTCGACGATGCCGATGGGCAAGTCTTTGGTGACCAGACTGACGGACGTAAGACCTTTGGCATCGGTGACATTCAGGACCAGGAGCTTGGACTTGCCGTCCGCCGGCAGCAAAGTCAAGGTCACCTGGGCGCCCTGCAGCGGGTTCTGGTCTTGATCTGAAACCACCACATAGATCGTTTGCGTGCTGTTGCGGGTCACCACAGCCGATTGCACAAACGAGCGCACTTTAAGGCTGGTGACTGGACCTCTCGGTATGGCTGGCGAGGGCGCGCCAGGTTGATACGGCTTCTCAACCAAATCGTAGTAAAGCTTGCCAATGTTGGTCAGTATGACGCGGCGTCCGGCAGGCAGTTCAGGGTGCCACTCGAAACGGGCATACTCAAAGTATTGCACCAGGCGCCCATTGATTTTCAATATCGGCGATACCGGTAAGCCAAACTGCTTGAGATCGCCATTGGCTTCGTAGAATGACAGGAAGGAATAGCAGGTGCGCTGACCGGTTTGCTCAAAAAACCGGCAGGCAGGGCTTGCAGGAACCGCTGCTTCCATGTTCGGGGTAAAGCCTTGCTTTTCATACTCATAGAGCAGCGTACCGAGCGGCGCAACGATAACCCGTTCTTCGGCGGTTGGGTCTGGATTGTATTCGAAGCGCGCCCGGGTGAAATATTGCACGCGCAGCCCGCTGACCGGTGACCCCTCTGGCGCGATGAATTCATCGGTGATGGGATAACCATACACCAGGATGGGGTTAGGCACGCTTTCATACTTGCGGAGAAAATCGCCGCTAACCGTTTTGTTCGTTTCCGGAAAATACCGGCTTTCCCCGATTTGAGCAATCGACGGTTGAAATAGGGATAACGCTGCAAGCAGAGCGCTGATTATGACCAATGCCACCCGCAAAGAATAGCGCATAGTCTTATTATATTCATCTTCTGTTAAACTGACAAGACTTTGCAAAATTGTTAGGCGAAAATGTCCGTTAAATTCATCCCAAAAGGACGTCAACTAATTGGGGGGTGGCATCCAGGATTAAATCGGCGCCAGCCTGCCGTAACTCTGCCTCTTCGCCGAAGCCGCACAGAACGCCAACTGTTTGCGCGCCGGAGGCTTTTCCTGCCAGGATATCCACCGTCGTATCGCCAATCATCAGGCAGGCTTCGGCGGGGACGCCCATCCTATCCGCTGCCCACAGGATGGGGTCAGGAAACGGTTTGGTATGGCGGCAGGTTTGCGCCGTGGCAATGCACTGGAAGAACGGCTGCAGGTCGAATTGTTCCAGGAACATTTGAGTCGTCCTGGCGCCCCTGGCGCTGACGATGCTGAGCGGATAACGGGCGTAAAGGCTTTCCAGCATTTCGAACACGCCAGGGATGATGGTGAAGGGTTTGGGAGTCTTTCCCAGACCTTTCCGGTAGAGAAAGTCGCCCAGCGCGGAAATCTCATCGTCGATGCCCAGCCGATCGGGCAAGCCGAACAGGTAATTGCCGGGGTTCTCGGTTTTCATGACGAACTGCCTGGCAAAGCGCCGCGGGTCACGATCTGGGAACAAGAACGCCACCGGTTGCAGCAGATGGACCAGCCTCAAGACGAATTGATCATCGGTATCGTTGAGGGTGCCGTCGATATCAAAACACAGCGCGTGGATTTTTTCAATCTTAAGGGACATCCGATTGGCTTTCTATGAGACTCTTGATGCGATTGAGCATGTCCATATTTGGCGTCATGATCCAGGTTGTGCGGGTCTCAGTCCAGTAAAGGAGGGAAACTGAGCTCCCATCTGACCAGGTAATGGTTTCCGGTTGCCTGGCTGTCGCCGCGCCAAAGCGGGCATCGCCATAAGCTTCGAAAGCTTTGAAAAACTCCCTGGCGTCTTTTGCCTCATCCCAGGTAGTCGTCAGAATCAACATGATCGAATTGTCTGTGGGGTTGAAATACACGGTGTAAGCATCGCCTCCCCAGCCTTCGGCGGCTTTGCGTGCCTGTCGTTCAGGCAAGCGGGCGGTTTGGTCAATGCCTTTGCACAGGAGTAAATAAGTGTACCATTCCCCAAAGGTTCCCTGGCTGATCTCTTCCCAGCTATCTCCCAGCGTTTTGCTCAGGTCAGGCAGGGTCACAGGTATTGGCTTATCAGCCGGGTATCTTTCGGGGTGCAAAATCTGCTCGGTGGAAACCGGCACATTGGCATAAGCCTGGTTGACTGCTTCCCAACCGCCCTGATCATAGAGGGTTTGGACAAACGTCAGCCCCTGCTCATAGGGAAACAGGAAATCTGCCTTCATGTACTCTGGCGCGTTTTCATAGATGGGGCTTTCCAGGGTTTGGTAGAACTCGAAGATTTCCTGGCGTTCTTGCCGGCTGGCGTTGGCTCTCAGCCAGCTCATTTCGGTCAGTGAGGCGTCGCCTTCGAGCAACGCCTGAATCGCTGCGCAGCGCTCGCTATCCTCTTCGCACGCCTCGTCGGAATAATTCAGCCCTTTTTCGATGTCGAAGTTTTGATCTTGCAGGGCATGGGTATATTCGTGCGCATAGGTCATTCGCTCCGGACCCAGAAAGCTCGCCCCTTTGACTACATACATTTCCTTCGTCTCCCGGTCATAGAAACCGGCAATCTGCTCGGAATACAGCTCTAACAGGAAATTCAACAAGTCAAAATCAGCTTCCAAAAGCCCAAAAGCCGCCAGCGCCCGGGTGTCATGGCTGGCTTCTTCTTGGGTGTAATCCTTGAGGAAATCATTGATTACTCGCTCACGCAGTTCTTCGGGGGTCAACAGCGCCCGCTTGAAGTCGCCTCGCGCTTCCAATTGCCTTAACGCCGACACCTGAGCCTGGATTTGATCCATGATCGCCTGAATCTCCGCCTCGCTCAATTCTTGCTTCGCTGGCGGCGATGTTGGGGTTTGGCTGAGAGATGGTACACCGGGCAGGTTCAGCCCGGGCTGCCGCTCTTGGATGACGATAAGTCCCACGGCGCTGAGCAGCGCAACTGCGCTCAGGCACAAGCAGGCAAGAATCACCATCACGAAGCAGGAAAAAAGGATACGTCGCGTCGTTTCAGACAAGGTCAGCCTCCAGGCAGGATTTTAACACACTAATTTCAGATTTTTCGGCGCGGGCTTGAGTATAATTAATCATCATGAACAGGGCAACTTCGTTTAAGACCTGGCTATTGATCGCCGGCGATTGTACAACGCTTTTGGTCGTCACGCTGGTTGGGTTTGCGACTCATGGTGAGCTTCCCAATGCAGGTTTACGGGTTTTCACCACTTTCTTGCCTTTGCTGGCTGCCTGGATGCTGGTAGCGCCTTTTACTGGCGTTTTTTCGTTGTCAGATGCTCTCAACCCGCGCCGCTTGTGGCGCCCTCCCTGGGCAATGGTGTTGGCGGCGGCAGCAGCAGCCTTGTTACGCGGCTGGTGGCTGAACCGCCCTGTGTTGCCCCTGTTTGCCCTTGTGCTGGCTGGTTCTTGCGCCCTGGGAATCTTGATCTGGCGCGTCCTTTTCCTGGTTGTTGCCAGGCTGCGGTCATCATGAGATGGATGAGACCGAATTGATTCATGCCGCGCGCCAGGGGGACATTGATGCGTTTAACCGCCTGGTGTTGCTTTATCAGGATATGGTTTTTACTCAGGCGCTGCGCATGCTAGGCGAGGCGGCGCCAGCCGAAGACGTTGCTCAGGAAGCTTTCTTGTCGGCATACCGCAACCTGGTTTACTACCGGGGGGGATCGTTTCGCGCCTGGTTGCTGCGCATTGCCAGTAACCTGTGCTATGATGAGCTGCGCCGCCGAAAGCGCCGACCTACAGTGCCGCTGGAACCGCAAGATGAAGCAGGGGAGGAAATCGAAAACCCACACTGGTCAATTGACCCTGGCGAGTTACCCGAAGACCGCCTGGAGCGTGCGGAGCTGGAACGCGCCATCCAGCGCTGCCTGGATAATCTACCAGAGGACTTCCGACAGGTCGTTGTGTTAATAGACCTTCAAGGGCTGGACTATTCCGAAGCAGCCCAGGCGATGCGAAAACCCCTGGGCACCATCAAGAGTCGACTGGCGCGGGCGCGCTTTCGCCTGCGGGAGTGCCTGGAAGGGCTTTGGGAACTTTTGCCCGATGAGTTTCGTCTGGAAAGAGAGAGGATGCCGTGAAACCTCCTGTTTCTAACCGCGACTTGGTCTTGCTTTCCCAATACCTGGATCAGCAACTGAATCCAGCTCAACGAGCGCGGCTGGAGGCGCGCTTGAGCCAGGAGGCTGACCTGCGAGAAACGTTAGAAACCCTGCGTAAAACCCGGATGGTCTTGCGCAGCATGCCGCGGGCGCGTGCGCCGCGTAATTTCACCCTCACTGAACAGCGCATTCCGGCACGGGTTTCTCCCCTGGTTCCGTACTTGAGTTGGGCTTCGGCGGTTGCTACCCTGTTACTGGCATTGATCTTGATGGGCGATTGGTTGGGGTTTTGGCTTCCCGCCCGCCAAGCTGCGCCTGCTGTGAGTTATTCCCAGGAAATTGCAGTCGAGACGCCGGCAGGTCAGCCCCAGGCGTTGATGGAGCCTTCAGTTCGTGCAACGTCAACCGAACTTGCTACGCTCACCGATGAGAATACTGCCCGCTCGCTTGAAGTACAGCAGGATGCGCCGACTGAAGTTGTGTCTGCGCCTGCGCCGGCAGAGAGTGCTCAGATGAAAGAAGCGCCGCAGGCAGAAGCGGAAGCCTTCAAGTCAGCGCCAGCCGTGACGATGCCAGAGTCCACCGTTGGTTTAGGCGTTTCTCCAGTCATCTCTGGTACAGAGACGATGACCACCACCACTATCCTGGAGATGGAAGCGCCGGTTGAGCCAACCCCTGCAACGCCGCTCGCCCAGGCTGTATTACCTACCTCTGCCGCAACTGAAGGAGCATACGAAGCAGAAAGTCAGGTGAAAGCCGAAGACCAGGCACTTAGCGCCGTGAGCACGCCGCCCGCTTTGGCAGGTGAAGAAACTCTTGCAGAGGCGCCAGTTCAGGAAACCTCTGATTTACAAGGGTCAATTGGGCGCTGGGTCTTATGGATAATCGAGGCATTACTCTTACTGGTAGCCCTGGCTGCAGCTTTGGCAGCCTTGATTCTTCGCCAGAAGTCAGCTCAATGAACGCTGCAGAGGTGCGCTTTTGCGTTCGTTGTGGCTCGGAACTAAAACCAGAGCTGCGCTTTGGCAAGTTGCGACCGACCTGTCATCAGTGTGGTTGGATTTACTTTCCCGATCCCAAGGTGGCAGTGGCTGTGTTGATCTGCCAAAATGATCAGGTGCTATTGGTGCGGCGAGTCAATGAGCCCTATCGGGGGCGTTGGACCCTGCCGGCAGGCTTTCTCGATGCTGACGAGGCTCCGGTTGCGGCAGTTGCCAGGGAATGCCTGGAAGAAACCGGGCTAAAAATAAGGGTTACCAGTCTGTTGGAGGTCATTGCGCGTCAGGAACACCGGCGCGGTGCGCATCTCTTGTTGGTTTATCGCGGCGAAATACTTTCGGGCGAGCTGCGTCCCGGCGATGACGCAGACCAGGCTGGTTTCTTCCCATTGACTGCGTTGCCCCCTTTAGCTTTTGAGAGTACCGCTGAGATCATTCAGCGTTTCTTAGAAAGCAAGGATGGCAGGCGATAACCTTTGCATTTTAGAAAGATTGCTCGTGAATTCCTTATTAAAAAGTGGGCAAATATGGTAAACTCGAATATCGGGATATTTTCGATAAATCTAATCTTTATTTTCTAAGGAGGCAAGATGTACAGAAGACTCTTAAAGCCGTTTGTTTGGCTGGTCACATTGACACTCGTGGTTGGACTTGCCTGCCAGTTAGGTCAGAGCAGTACACCAACGGCTCCACCTACGGAGGAAAAAGTCATCGAGCCGACTGCGACGCAGCCCCCAGAGCCTACTCCTACAAGCGAGCCAGAATCAGGCGCTATTTCATCGCTCGAAGACGCAAAAGCAGCTATTATCCAGATCGAAGCAGAAGGCACCTTTGTTGATCCTGAGGAGGGCTGGAACATCAATGTGGGCAAGCGCGGTTCGGGCTTTATTATCGACCCTTCTGGGATTGCGGTGACCAATAACCATGTTGTCACCGGCGCAGCCATCCTGCGGGTTTGGGTTGGCGGCGACACGACCAAAACTTACAATGCTCGGGTGCTGGGCGTTTCGGAATGTTCTGACCTGGCAGTCATTGACATCGAAGGCGACGGTTTCCCTTATCTTAAATGGGATGAAGAACCCATTAAGGTCGGCAAAGATGTCTATGCGGCAGGTTTTCCGCTTGGCGACCCAGAATATACCCTGACCAAGGGCATCGTGTCGAAGGAAAAAGCAGATGGCGAAAGTAGCTGGGCTTCGGTAGATTATGTCATCGAACATTCTGCCAGAATCAACCCGGGCAATTCTGGGGGTCCCTTGTTGAATCCCAAGGGTGAGGTAGTCGGCATCAATTATGCAGGCATCTCGCAATTTGACCAAAACTTTGCCATTGCCCGCGATGAAGCCCTGCCAGTCATCGAAAAACTGCGCTACGGCACCAACGTCAATTCGCTGGGCATCAATGGCTTGACCGTTTCGGGGAATGTCGGCGAATATCCCATTTCTGGCGTGTGGGTGCGCTCGGTTGCCTCTGGCTCTCCAGCCGATAAGGCAAGGATCAAGGCTGGCGATATCATCTACCAGATCGAAGGGGAGGTGCTGGCAACGGATGGGACGATGAAAGATTACTGTGACATCCTGCGCAGCCGCGCCGCCAGCGATGTCATGTCGGTGACGGTGATTCGCTGGTTTGACCTCTCGCTGCTCGAAGGTCAATTCAACGGGCGTGAGCTCGAGCTGGTCGGTTACTTTGGCAGCGGCTCAAGCGGCGACCAGGGCGGCGGCGGAGGCACAGAAACAGAGTCAGGTTACATTGCGGTGACGGATGAAACCGGCACGATCTCTGTGGAAATCCCGGTTGATTGGGTCGAGGTCGATGGTTCTGCGTGGACCTATAACGGCACGCCGATTGGCGTCGCCATTTCTGCTGCCCCGAATTTGCAGGATTTCTACGATTATTACGATGCGCCTGGTGTTTTCTTTGGCGCCTCCAGCGAGTTTGCCAAGTACGGCGGGTATGTGCAGTTCCTGGATTACTATACCGGCCCAGACAGCTTTAACTACCGCGGCAACTGTTCCTATCGAACGGGTCAGCGATACGACTACAATGATGGCATCTACCGCGGCAAGTTCGATTATTTCTATAACTGCGGCGGGCAAGGCGGCTATGATGCTTATGTGCTCTCGGCGGTTTCGATAGAAAACCAGGGCGCGTATATCATCATCATTATTGTCCAGGTTCCGCCCGGCGATGGCGTCAATGTGGATCCTATCACCCAGCACATCTGGGATACCTTCCTGGTGGGAAAGTTCTAGTAAAACGACAGAGAACCCTAAGGGTCGAATAAACCCTTAGGGTTCTTTTTTGACCAGCACCGCGGCGTTGGCAGCGCTTTGATTACCTGCCAGGTCCACCGCCACCACGCGGAGCGTATGTTCTCCGGGTGTGGGCTTCCATGGAGCCACAAAGGGCGGCTTGTTTAGCGAGACCAGCAACCGCTCGTCGACATAAAAGTCCACTCGTTCCAATTCGATATTGTCGCTGGCTTCGGCGCGAATCAGTTGCGGGGCGTCCACCTGTGAAACGGCGGCTTTTCCTTCGGGTTCCTGGATCGAGATTTCGGGAGGGGTGTTGTCAACGGTCACCTGGGTAACGGCTCGCTCGATGCGCTGATTAGAAAGCACTACCAGGAGCTGGACGGTGTAAAGTCCATTCAAGCCCTGTGTATCCCAGGCGCCCAGGTTGCCGTCTTCGACTGCCTTTTGAACGTCAGGACCGATTTGCAGCCACTCCCGTGGATTAACACCTTGTCCAATTTGCAGACGGTAGAATTGAAAGCCATCGCCGAATGCCCTGCCGCGGATGATAACCTGCCCATGCACATGAGAGAAGATGACTGGTTCGCTGATTACTGCCTCGCTGGATGTTGCCTCCAGGAGGGTGATGGCATCATAATCCTTGGGCGGGAGCGGCAGCCCGGCTTGTGCTGCCCAATCGGCAGCATCTGAAGGAACCACCAGGTAGGTTTCTTCCACGACCAGCTCGGGAGGGGTGAAAATCGTCGCCAGGCGTCCGGTCTCGCGGTTGATTGCTACTTTTCGGTACAGGTTATCGGCTTGAAGCGGCTCGAAACCGGTTAAGAAAACCTCACGCACGATGATTGGGCACTCCGTGGTGGGCAGTAAACCAGAAGGCTCGCAAACATCCAGGAAGCGTAGTCCGGGGGGCGCTTCCCAGCTTTCGGCAGGCTCAGCACGCAAGGCATATTGCATTTCTGCATGCCACAACGCTGCCGATGCGAGGGCAGGCGGGCGGATGTCGGTCTCTTTTACCCGACCGATCCAGACGCCGACGGCGATTTGCGGCGTGTAGCCCACAGTCCACTCCACTGCGCCAGATTGCGTACTGCCGATCTTCGCTGCAGCCGGTCTGCCAATTTCCAGCGGGTTCGGATGACCCAGGCTTTGCCAGCGGGCAACTTCATCGCTTAGCACATGATTCATCACATAAGCAAGCTGCCGGCTGAGAACAGGCTTACTTGCCGTCTTGGACCAATCCAGCAGGAGATTACCGCGGCTGTCTTCGACTCGCAGAATCGTGGCAGGCTGGAGGGTGCTGGAAGCATTGCTGTTTCCTGAATAGGTCCAGCCAGCCGCTGTGCCCTGGTTGGCAAAGATGGCGTACGCCTGCACCGCCTCCAGCAGGGTCAATTGGCGGTTTTCGGTCAACCCAAAGTACCCCTGCCCAACGGCTGAGGGTTGATTCAGGAAGTCTAATGAAACCAATCCGAGCTGCCGCGCGGTCCTGAGAATATTTTCCTGACCAAGCTGGTTGAACAGCTGGATGGCTACACCCGTGTAATCGTTGACCAATGCTGTTCTGAGGCGAACCGGACCGTGAAAGTCACTGACTATCCCCGGCGCATCTTCATTGGCGCTCATGGCGCGCGAGGGGATGTCCCACATCATAGATGCCGGACTGAAGCCGCGTGAAAAGGCGCTCAAGTAAACGATTGGCGACAGTATGGAGCCGGGAGGTCGACCCGGCAGCCGCGCTGGATTAAGCCCAGGCTCATTAGCGCCTACCATGCTCAACACCTGCCCCGTTCGCGGGTCGATTGCCGCCAGCGCAGCAGCCAGTGTTCCAGGAGGAATATCTCCCTTGATGGAAGCCAGGAAGGGCAGCAGCCGGGAGGCAACGCAGGGTTCTTCTGTAGCTTCCAGTGCAGTTCCTTCCAGCCGGCTCAACAGAGTTTTGGCAACGCAATTGGATTGACTTTGCAGATCATCATTCAGCGTGGTGATAATCCGGTATCCGCCACGCAAGATCACCTCCTGGGGAATGGCTTCACCAAGCTGCTGGAGCGCCAGCGCAGTGAAAGAAGGACTGATATTTTCCAGCTCCCGGGGAGGGTTTAGAGTGATCTTTTCCTGCGTGGCTTGAAGCAGCTCATCGCTGCTGATCCATCCCTTAACCATCATGGCTTGCAGGATGCGCCCTTGCCGTTCGAAAGACACCTGGGGAGCCTCATAAGGATGGATGCCGGGCGCTTCAGCTGCGGCTGCCAGTAAAGCCGCCTCAGCCAGAGTGAGTTCATAAGCGGATTTATTGAAATAAGCTCGGCTGGCGGCATCAGCGCCATAGATATAAGGTCCAAAGTGAGCGGTGTTCAAATACCACTCTAAAACTCTCTCCCTCCCGAACCGTTCGATGATTTGCGCTGCCAGCAGGCGTTCGCGCAGATTCCGCCTGAGACTGGGCTTTTCATCTTTCAAGAGAAATTCATGCGCCAGCTTTTGGGCGAGCGTTGGGTGTGTTCCTTCCCATAGCCCCTCAAGCGTGTATCCGGGACTTTCCCAGAACTTGGAATCGATCGAAACCAGGATGGCTTTGATGAGCTTCTCTGGCTGCTGATCGGCAGGCAAGCCGACAATCTTAATCGGCTGCCTGCCGGCAGTTGCCGGGCTTTCCAAAGTCAGGATGACGTGGTTTCCGGTGCGATCATATAACCGCGTTGGCTGCAGCAATTGCCCATCGGGCGCATCGAGGAGCAGGGGCAGAAGGTCGAGCGATGGCAGCCCGGCAGTGACCCGCAGGGTCATCCAGGCTGTCCATAACAGAAAAGCGGCTATCCCCAGGCTGAACAGGGCAGCGATAGCCCAACCGACCCAGGCAGCTATCGCCGTGGGTTTCTTACTCCGGCGTTTTGTTCGCAAGGCTGCCAGTCGTATCGCCAAAGACATGACTTTAGGGTAATCCAGAGGATGAGTTGATCCTTTGGGTCAATCGCGCAACGTTTTCCAACAATTCCTCGGCTGAGCGTTTTGTGCCGGCGCTGATCTCTCCCATCATTTGCGCCAGCTCAAGGATGCGTTGTTCTCCTTGCAGCGTTTCGACGTGTGTGGAAGTGCGCCCATCTGCCAGCGATTTTTGCACGTGCAAGTGTAGCTCGCCAAACGCTGCCAGTTGTGGCAGGTGAGTGACGCACAACACCTGGTGCTGCCGCGCCAGTTGCCAGAGCTTGTGCCCAACCACCGATCCAACCCTGCCGCCAATGCCCTGGTCGATCTCGTCGAAGATCAGTGTAGGCACCTGGTCGGCTCTTGCCAGTACATTTTTGATGGCGAGCATCAGCCGCGAAGTTTCGCCGCCTGAGGCGATCTTTACCAGCGGTTTCAATCCTTCGCCTGGGTTGGGCGCTACGAGAAATTCTACCTGCTCCAAGCCATTGGCATGGAAGGCTACCCGGCTGCCATCAGCGGTTGGCGCGCCTTCGGGGTCTGGCTGGCGTTGGAAGTCCACTTTGAAGCGGGCGCCGCTCATGTTCAACGATTCCAGTTCTGTTTCCAGCGCTTCTTCCAGGGTATGGGCGGCTCGACGGCGTTCTTGTGAAAGCCTTTCGCCAACCCTGCCGAGTTCTTCGAGCAGCGCCGTTTCTTCTTTCTCCAACTCGGCGATCCTTTCGGAGGCGTGTTCGATCGATTCGAGCTGCTGACGCGCCTGGCGGGCAAACTCCAGGATGTCTTCTACGCCGGCAGAGCCGGGCTTGGCATACTTCCTTTTCAACGTAACGATCAGGTTCAGGCGCTCCTCGACTTGGTCGAGGCGCTTGGGATTGAACTCGATCGATTCCAGGTAGTCGCGCAGGGAATGCGCCAGTTCGGCAGCGCTTTCGATCACCTGCTGGATTTGTTCAGCCAACCTCGCTTGTGATGGATCCAGCCGCGCCAGGCTGGCGAGCGCATGCCCGGCTTCGCCCAGCAGGTCTGTTGCCGAGGGTGAATCGGGGTCGCCCTCATCCAATGCCTGCAGCGCCGCCTGGGTGAAAGAAGCCAGCCCCTCGGCGTTTGCCAGGCGGTTGCGTTCGCTGCGCAGAGCCTCTTCTTCGCCAGGTTTCAGCCGCGCTGATTCGATCTCATTGATTTGGTAATTCAACATGTCTATCCGCCGGGCAGCTTCGCTTTCCATCGAGCGCAGTTCCTTCAGCTCACGGCGCACCCCCAGCAGACGCTGGTAGAGGCGGGTGTATGCCGAAAGGGTTTCGCTGGTGTTGGCAAAGCTATCCAGCAGCCCAAGGTGCTGGTTGACGCGCAGCAAGGAAAGGTGTTCTGATTGTCCGTGCAGGTCCACCAGGAACTCGCCAAGCTCTTTGAGCAGGCTGATATTGACGGTGCGACCGTTGACCCGCGCGGCGCTGCGCCCATTGCTGCGTATCTGCCTGCCCAGCGTGAGGGTGTCTGGATCGTCCAGCAGTTCTTCCCGTTCTAAGATACGGATGATCTCTGAGCGCAGGGTATCCGGAATGTTAAAGGTGGCTTCGATATTCGCAAAATCTGCTCCGGCGCGCACCATGCTGGCATCGCTGCGCCCTCCTAAAAGCGCCTCTACAGCGTCTATGATGATCGATTTTCCCGCCCCAGTTTCACCCGTAAAGACGACAAGCTGCTGGGAAAAGTCCAATTCCAGGCGTTCGATGATTGCAAAATTCTCGATGCGCAAATGGCTGAGCATATTAGGTCACTTCATACTTTCAATCTGGGTCCGCGCAATTGGAAATACAGTGTTGAAATCATCAATGTGATATAGATGCCGTGGGAAATCAGAGTGTAGAATAAAGCGCTGCCCAGCGCCAGCCGATAGGAGAGAATGGGAAGGCATCCCAGCAGGGCAGCAATTGCAGCGACCAGAGCGAGCTGCTTTGACCACCGGCGGCGTACAGCCATGCGGATGGCTTCGGCTATCAGCGTACCTGCCACTGGAGAGCCGAGAATCACCAATAACAGCCATTGCGGCAGAATCAGGCTGCCAAAAAAAGCCAGCCCGCTTGCCAGAATCGCCGCGATGGGGTAATCAATTGCCTTGGTGGTTTCGAAGACCTTTTGCTGCCCGCGCACACATTCCTTGCAACGATAGCCGGTGGGGGTGAGCACCGCGCACTTCAAACAGATTGGCTTTTCACAGCGGTTGCAGCGCAGCAACGTCTCGACATTTGGGTGGTTTGCGCAGGTTAGGTAAGGGGGTTGTTCGCTCATCGTGAGTTCGAGGTCGAGGGATTTTGTCCCATGTGAGGGGTGAGGTTACGGTAAAAGTAGCCAGGATCCTGGAAGCGGATGAACTGCACCGTGTGATCGCCTGCACGCACGTCCACCCGGTCGTCGTCTGCCAGTCCGATGGGCACATGACCATCCACGCTGAAAACTGCCTGGTGGTCAGTCTTGACCTGGATGCTGACCGAAGAGCCTTCTGCCAGCACAATGGCGCGGTCCAGCGACAGGTGCGGCGCGACCGGCACCAGCAGTATGTTGCGCAGCTCTGGCGGCAGAATGGGACCGCCGGCAGCCAGGGCGTAGGCGGTTGATCCGGTGGGCGTCGAAGCCAGCAGAGCATCGGCGACGTAGGTCGTCAAGAAGCGCCCGTCGACGAACGTCACCAAGTGGATGGGGCGTACAATCTGACCGCGGCTGACGGCAACCTCGTTCAACACGAACCAGCTTCCCAGTTTTTCACCGGCGCGCCACTGTTCTGCCGTCAGCGTCATGCGCTTCTCCAGCCAGTAATCGCCTGCCAGCAGACGCTCTATGAAATCTCGCCACTGCGCCTGCCGCACTTCCATCAGGAATCCAAAGCGCCCAAGGTTGATTCCCAGGATGGGCAGGTTGATTGGTCCAGCCAGGTGCCCGGCGCGCAGCATGGTGCCATCGCCGCCCAGGGCAATCAAGGCATCGAACTCGCCGGCTTTCACCTGGCGGTGAAAGTCTGCGTCATTGATAAAGCCGTGACGAGTCTGGATGCCCTTATCATCCAGATAGGCGCAGATCTGCTTCACCTCGTTGATGGCTTCGCTCAGGCGCGGGTGGGTGAGGATGGCTATTTTTCGAATCTCTAGGGATGGATGACGCATAGACAGTCGTATTGTACTTTGGGTCGAATTCTTTGACAATCTGTCGGCGTTTATTGTGTCAATGCCTGGTCACAGGCGCTGCGGTAACCGCACCGGGCGCAGCGCTGCGGCTGGTTGTGAGAACGATCGACGCCCTTGCGCAGGGACACCGATTGCATCTGGCGGATGATTTCGAGCACCTCTTCTTCCAAAGCTTGGGTGAAATCGATGGCATAGGTCCGCCCGGGTCGGCTCCCTGCTGTGTAGTGCAGGATGCCGTAACGGGGTCGTTTACCGTAAACCTGGGTTACCAGCAGGCAGTAAGCTGCCAACTGGTAAATGTGTGAATCGTAGGGTCCCTGAGCAGGGTTGGCAGTTTTCACCTCCACCGGGATGATGTGACCGCCTTGTTCAACCAGGTAATCCGGTTTGCCGGTCAAGCCCAGGTTTGAGGCGTAGAGCGGTTTTTCCAGCTTGCTCCATCCAGCCATGTCGCTGTATATGAGCCTGCCGCCCGGCACGCCGGTTGCCCGGCGCTGACGCGCCGCTGCCCACAGCAGCCCAAGACCAGCGATGACCAGGAGAAGGATGAGCCAGATCATTGGCAACGCCCTGAGCTATAAGAGCTCCCGGACTGCGTAGATTGCCAGCAAGGCAAGTGCGCTGAGCAGCGCCAGGTAAGCCAGCGCCCTCAAGCAGCCGCTGAAAGCCACTGCCCGCCCATGACGGTCATGCAGCTCGCTGCCCGATAAGAGTTCGCCTTGATTCTGCGGGGAAAGCCCCTGTAAACGATACCAGAAAGCCCGCCGGCAGAAGAGATAGGCGCCGATGTCCGAAGCCCGGATGGTTTTCATCGCAGCCGCTTGGGTTGTCACTCATCGATGGACGGTTCGTGCCTTAACCGGTTTTCCATCCTTTGCAGGCTGCGCTCCAGCTTTTCCTGGCGCAGCGTGAGCATCACATCACCGCGAGTGCGCTCGATAATACTCCGCGCCAGGTCGGTCAACCGGCGCAAGCCGCCGGTGATGGCGTCAGGGTAATCCATTGTGACCAGGATGGCGTAGATGTCATCCATGTGTTCCAGCAAGCGAACGGCTTCTTCGGGGTGGCTGTTCAAGAGCACATCCAGGCAGCGCCTGCGCAGCTCGCCAACCGCCTCCGCCAGTCCCTGGAGATAAACCGCATATTCCACGCTCAGCTCCTCCGGCTTTGGCAGGTCTGGTCCAGCCAGGAGGGCAAACACGATGCGCGACTCGGCGTATTCTTTCAACGCGTCCTGGGTATAGCCGGCGTAATACAAGTCTGGGTAGCGTTTCTGGATTTCGCCAAAGGCTTCGACGAGCTGTTGCGCCTGCTGTAAGTGCTGCCATGCCAGGTCGCGTTCGTTGCGATGAGCAGCGCGGATGGCATTGGCGCAATGGCGGGTAAGCGCGCGCGCTTGCATCAAAATCTGGTCGCGCGCTACAGTACGCTCCTCGAAAGATTGATGGATGCGTTCGGCAAGTTCGTCAATCTGGTCCATAAGCTGCTATTCCGGTTTCGGTTTATCGGGAGGGGGAGGCGGACGGAACAGGAAATCAGCCAGTGAGGCTTCGCCGGGCACTTTAATTTCTCCAAAAGCTGCCTCGTAGCGTCCCAGGTTCTCCGTCAGGGCGCGGTGGAACAGCTTGGCGCCTAATGGCGACATGGCAATCCGCGAGCAAATTCGTGCTGGCGCATTGCCGGGCAGCAGGTGAGCAAATTCCAGAATCAGCTCAGAAGGGGTGTGGGAGATGCGTACCAGGTTGGCATAGAGCGTTTGCAGATCTTCTGGCGCTTCCAGCGCCGGCGCACCCGGCGGGTTTGGTCGGTTAGGTTGGTTAGCCATGACAGCTCCTCCAGGGAAGTGACCAGGCAGGCGTTCGACACCTGCCTGGTCACTAACGATTAGGTTGTCTTAGAAGGGGATGTTTTCCTCGTCAACGCCTGTTGGACCTTCGCTGCTTGGGAAATCGCCTTCATCGGTTTCGCCGCGGCTGGACAGGAAGCGCACCGTGGTGGCGCTCACCTCGTAGGAGGCGCCGGCGCCCTTTTGTCCCTGCCAGATGCGCGGTCCACCAGTGGCGGGATCGGCAACCAGGCGACCTTCGACCAAGACCTTGCGACCTTTTTTCAGGTATTGGTTGCAGGTTTCGGCTTGTTTTCCCCAGGTGCTGACGCGAAACCAAATGGTTCGTTCGACCCTTTCTCCCTGGCTGTTGGTATAGTTGTCGTTGACTGCCACGGAGAAATTGGTGACTGCCTGCCCGCTGGGCGTGTAGCGCATTTCAGGATCGCGGCCCAGGTTGCCGGCTAAGATAATGGTGTGATACATAGGGGGCTCCTTTCGTTCGATGAGCGATCTGGCTGAAGACCCGGATGACCGCCATCCGGAGCAGATCTATCGGTTCACTCATCGTTAGAACAATTGTACACTAAATACGCAAATTGGGGGAGGATTTTTTCGATGATAATTCCGATTGGGGGTCAAACATAGCACCCGGAGGTGGTTAACAGAAAATACCGCTCACTCATTCCTGAACTGCAGGCAATAATGATGGAACGTGTTGCTCACCCAGGCGCTGCCCAGACCATACGGCGCCAGCGGCTGGTTATCTTGCAGCCAGAGTTTTTCGTCCTTGAGGGTGTAGATTTCTCCTAATTGGCGCGCCAGGTCCCAAGCCAGCGGATAGATCTTGCCTCCCTTCTTGACGTTCTTGACAATGATCGTCAGGTAAGTCCCCGGGCGCAGGTAGGGCTTGAGCGACGCATAGATGCCGCACAATTTTTTTAGAAACAGACCGTAATCCGCGATGTTTCCCAGGTCCTCGGGGTCTTGCGAGTAAAACACGTCCAGCCCAACTGTCTGCCGGCGTTTGCGCTGAGTTTCAGCCCCGCGGGCATGGAGCATATCCCAGTATGGCGGCGAGGTGAGTACATAGTCTATCAGTGGAATTCCATGTTGCTCGATGATGGCGGGCAGGTGGACGGCGTTTCCGGTGATGACCTCTGCCCGCAGGTGATTTGCATTTTCTCCCAGCCTTTGCCGTTCTTGAGCGATGACCTCGCGGGCGATTTGCGCATAGGTTGGGTTGAGTTCCACGCCAAAGCTGTGCCGCCCGCTGCGCAGCGCCCCGATCAACGCGCTGCCGGTCCCTGCCATGGGATCCAACACCACCTGTCCTTTGCGGGTGAAAAATTCGATGAATTCCTGCGCCAGCGTCTCGGGAAACTTGGCGGGATGCTGCAAGACGCCCTTTTGCCGCCGCGGCGGGTTATGGATGAACCAGGACTTTTGGAACTTCAGCCATTCCTTGGGGGTCAGGTCGTTGAGGCGATTGTTGAGGGGTTTAGGCGACATGGTCAGGGATTTACCGCGTAGATAACCAGCTTGGAAAAGTTCACCGTCAGGGCGTGCCCACCGCTGTTGCGGGCAAAGATGCCCAAGCGACCTTCGGGAATCGTCGCGTCGCGCACCGAAAAAAGGTATTGGTCATTGGCGAAGAAGCGCATCTCAGCGCCATTTGCCCACACTCCCAGGCGAGAGAAGCTTGGAGCGCCAATAGGCACTGCGCCGCTGTCCATCCAGGGTTGGGGTGAAGAGGCTGCGCCTCCCAGGATGCGGTCCAGGCGCGCCTGCCCCTGACAGGAGAGTGAGAAGCGGTAATAGTTTCCTTCTGAGGCTGCCCGAATCAACAAGCCGTATTCATCCTTTTCCTGGCAGAGGTTAGGGTTGGCAGTGATTTCGGCGTAGAAATTTCTGAGCACGGGCTCTGTGCGCAGGCTGTAAAGGTATGCCTTCTTTTCCTCGATGGCGATGGTCAATTCTGCCTTGCCCAGGCTGACCTTTCCCTGTCCATCGCTGCGCAGTTCCCATTTTGTACCCTCTAAAAAATCATCCTCCAGAAGAATGTTTCCAATGCCAGGGCGCATCTCAGGCGTTGGCGGCAATGGTGTACTGGTAGGGAAGGGCGTAAAGGTTGCCGTCGGCGGGAACCACACGATCGTTGGCGTTGCCGTGGCAGTAGCGGTTGCGCTGGGGGTCGGCAAGAGAGGCAACGGGCTTGGGGATGTCAATCCAGCGCATCCCATGCATGCCATTGCGATGATAAGAAGGATGAAGGCAGCCTTGGTTTGCATCACATTGCCGAATACGGGTAGTTGGTCGGGTCTCATCTTCATGAACCTGTTGTAAAATAATACCAGCAAATATTCCAAGAAGCCACCTTTTTGTCTGACAATAGGAGATTTTATGCGCAAGCAAGCCATCTTGATCACCGGCGCTTCCGGCGAAATCGGGCAGGCGCTGGTGAAAAGCCTGTCCGAAGAAGGTTCCTATCCCATCCTGACCCTGGATATCCAACCTATTCCAGAGAGCCTGCGTTCCAGGGTCATTCCAATACAGGGTGATATTCTCGACCGGGCGCTGCTCTCCCGCCTGGTGAGTGAATATGAAATTGTCATCATCTATCACCTGGCGGCGCTGCTTTCCACTCGCAGCGAATTCACCCCCGAGGCTGCCCATCGCGTCAACGTGGAAGGCACGCTCAGCCTGCTGCAATTGGCTGCCGAGCAATCGGAGTGGCGCGGTGAACCGGTGAAGTTCATTTTCCCCAGCTCAATTGCCGCTTATGGGCTTCCTGATCTGGAGACGAAAACCGCTTACGCCCGGGTGCGTGAATGGGAATGGAATTACCCCCGAACCATGTACGGCTGCAACAAGCTCTACTGTGAGCAGTTAGGCACTTACTTCAGTAAGTATTATCGCCAGCTTGCCGCCGACCGCCCGGTGATGCTCGATTTTCGCTGCGTGCGTTTTCCCGGCTTGATCAGCGCCTTTACGGTTCCTTCTGGCGGCACCAGCGATTATGGTCCGGAGATGCTGCACGCGGCGGCGCGCGGCGTTCCTTATGCTTGTTTCGTGCGCGAAGATGTGCGCATTCCTTTCATGGCAATGCCCGATGCCATCCGCGCCCTGCTCATGCTCACCCAGGCGCCGCAGGAAGCCCTCAAACGGCAGGTGTTCAACGTTACCAGTTTTTCGCTTTCTGCCGAGGAGTTCCGCCAGCGCGTGCTCGAGCATTTTCCAGAAGCTCAAATCACCTATCAGCCAGACCTCAAGCGCCAGAGCATTGTCGATTCCTGGCCTGCCGACCTGGATGACAGCGCCGCCCGCCGCCAATGGGGTTGGAGCCCGGAATATGATGTCGATCGTTCATTTGATGAATACCTGGTGCCTAACATCCGCAAGATGTATCTGAAGTGAATTGGCAAATTGCATTTTTAGGAGTGACGAATGCTCACCGTTGGTTATATTGGTCTTGGGTTGATGGGCAAATCCATCGCCCGCAATATCCTCAAAGCTGGTTTTCCCCTGGTGGTTCACAACCGCAGCCGGGCGGCAGTTGACGAGCTGGTTGCCGAAGGCGCGAAAGCTGCTCATTCTCCCTTTGATGTGGCGTCTCAGGTGGAGGTTGTCTTTACCAACTTGCCTGACTCGCCCGATGTTGAACAGGTCGCGTTGGGACCGCAGGGAATAATCGAAGCTGCCCGCCCTGGCTTGATTTTTGTGGATAACTCCACCATCAAGCCTGCCGTTGCCCGTCACATCGCGGCGGCGCTGGGAGCGCGCGGGGTGCATTGTTTGGATGCGCCCGTCTCTGGCGGCGATGTTGGCGCTCGCCAGGGTACGCTGGCGATCATGGTTGGCGGACCAGCCGAAGCCCTGGAGAGAGTCCTTCCTGTCTTCCAGGCAATGGGCAAGACGATCACCCACGTTGGCGAATCGGGCGCCGGTCAGATTGCTAAGGCTGCCAATCAGATCATGGTTGCAGCTCAAATGGTTGCCATGGGTGAACTGCTGATCTTTGCTAAAAAGGCTGGCGCAGACCCTCAGAAGGTCGTCGAAGCCATCCGCGGCGGCGCCGCCCAGTGTTGGACGCTGGATGTGAAGCCGCCGCGGCTGTTTACCGGCAACCGTTCGCCGGGATTCAAAGCTTATATGCAGGCGAAAGACCTGGGCATCATCCTGGAAACAGCGCGCCAATACGGCATTCCACTGCCTGCCACAGCGGAACATGCCCAGCTCTTCAACGCGATGCTGCAAATGGGCATGGCAGAGCTGGATAACTCTGCGGTCATTGGCGTCATCGAAGCCCTTGCCGGCATAAGGCTGCTGGATTAGCTGCATTATGCGCGCCTTCTGGCGAACGACCTTTTCCCAACGCCCGCGCTTCTCCTGGCGCGGTTTGCGGGACTATATCCTTGTTTTGTTCGGCGCCTTTTTGCAGGCGTTTGCCCTGCGGTTGTTCCTGGTGCCTGCACAACTGGCGAGCGGCGGGGTCAGCGGTCTTTCACAGGTCATCAACTTTTACACCGGTTTTCCCATTGGCGTGATGATCTTCCTGGGCAACGTCCCGCTTTTCCTGTTGGGCTGGCGTTACCTGGGTGGTCCCCGTTTTGCCCTGCGCACAGCCGCAGCGGTACTTGCCGTATCGTTTTTCACCGATTTCCTGGTGTTTTTCCTGCCGCCGGAGGGACTGACCGGCGATATTTTCCTCAACGCTTTGTATGGCGGCGTGGTCAGCGGCATTGGTTATGGGCTGGTTTATCGTGGTCAGGGCACCAGCGGCGGCAGCGACATCCTGGCGCGCATTCTCAATCACTGGCGCGGTATCTCGATCTCCCAATCTTACCTGCTTACGGATGCCGTGGTCATCTTGCTGGCAGGGCTGTCCTTCAGCTGGGGGAATGCTCTGTATGCGCTGGTGACCTTGTATATCAGCGGCATCGCAGCGGAGACGGTCATGGAAGGCTCGAATGTTGTCCGCACGGCGGTCATTATTACTGCTCACCCTGAGCCGGTGGTACGAGAAATCCTGGAAGAAATGGAGCGCGGCGTTACCATGCTGACCGGCAAAGGCGCTTACACCGGGCTGGAGCGAGCCGTTCTGTATTGCGTGATTACCCGTTCCGAAGTCGCTCAGCTAAAGACGTTGGTGCGCGAAGCCGACCCAGCCGCCTTTGTGGTCATCGGACAGGCAAGTGAGGTCTTTGGCGAAGGCTTTCTGCCTCTGCATGCCGATTAGCGTCCACTTGCATTCTCAGCGCAAAGAAACGTAATTGCAAGCTGCAACTTATTGGATTGATATGCGTATTCTATATAGAAAATCAGATTCAGGAGCCTCATCGTGATAACGCCTGAGCCGCAATGGATCACCCAGGCTAAAAAAGGAAACTCAGAAGCCTTCAGCCGGCTGGTAGAAATTTACCAGACGCCTGTTTACAACTTGTGCTATCGCATGTTGGGCGACCCCTATGAGGCTGAGGATGCCGCCCAGGAGGCTTTTTTGCGGGCGTATCATGCCATGCGCCAATATGATGAGAGGCGTTCATTTACCACCTGGCTGCTTTCCATCGCTGCGCATTATTGCATCGATCAAATCCGCCGCCGCCGATTGCAGCTTTTTTCCCTGGATGAAGCCGAATACCTGGAGCCGCCCGATGCCGCGCCGGGTCCAGAGCAATCCTATAGCATCAACGAAGTCCAGAGAAAAGTGCAGGCGTTGCTGAATCATCTTTCGCCGCAGGACCGCGCCGCGGTGGTGATGTATTACTGGTACGATTTTTCTTATGATGAAATTGCAGGCGCCCTGTCGTTGACGGTCAGCGCTGTCAAGAGCCGGTTACACCGCGCTCGCCTGGCTCTGGCGCAGGAATGGACCGATCGCGAAACGCAGGCGCAGGCTGCAGAAAGGAAGCAAAATGACAAAGCTCACTCACCAGCCTTTTAGCACCTGGCTGCTCTCTGATGAGCCCCTGACGCCCGAAGAGATGCGCCAGCTTCAGGAGCATTTACGATTCTGCCAGGAATGCCAGCAGCAACAGGGAGCCTGGCTGCAGGTTCATCGCTTGTTTCAGGATGCGGGTCAGGTGGCTCCGGCGCAAGGGTTTGTGGCTCGCTGGCAGCAGCGGATGATCACAGCGCGTCACCATAAGCAGCGCCAGATTGCCTGGGCGTGGTTTGGCTTGTGTGCAGGCTTTTCGACGCTTGCCTTGTTTTTCCTGGCGTACCTGGCAATTAACTCGCTGCAGTCGCCGCTCAGCCTCGTGTCACTGTGGGTTTATCGCGCGGTGTTGGCTTTCTCGTATTGGAACTCGTTGGCTGCCTACCTGGGGGTTATCAAAGGGTTGGTGCCAGGCTTTTCGATCATTGGAATTGCCTTTTTGGCGGGCTTTATCAGTTTCTTGAGTGTGCTGTGGCTGGCTACCTATCGGCAGCTCAGCTCGGCGCGGAGGGTGGTTCGATGAAAAAAGTTCATAAGTATTTTCTGCCCCTGTTGGTGATGCTGCTGTTGGCGTTTGCCTTGCCCGGTTCGGCGCAGGCTTCTGACCCGATGCGCCTGGTGATTGGGGAAACCTTTACTTTGGAAAGCGGAGAAACGCTGGAAGAGGACTTAGTCGTGATCGGCGGTACAGCCACGCTAGAAAAAGGCTCGAAAGTAGAAGGGGATATCGTCTTGATGGGCGGCAGCCTGGAGATCAGCGGCGTGGTGGAAGGTAATATTGCCGCTACAGGAGGGTATATTCGGCTGCATGAGACGGCAGTCGTCGAAGGCGACATCGCAGCCGCCGGGGCAGATATCGATCAAGAGGAAGGCGCCCAGGTCAAAGGTGAAATCAACACTGACTTTAATGCTCCTTTCCAGTTCTCTGCCCCAGATTCTGGTGTGATACCCAGGGTGCAATTCGCCTTCTCCCCTTTCTGGAAAGCAGCTTCGTTCGTCGTGCGCGTTTTTGTCCTTTCGGGCATGGCGGTGCTGATAGCCATGTTTTTCCCAACTCGTTTGCAGCGCGTTTCTCAGACGTTGGTCAGCCAGCCGCTTATTTCCGGCGGCTTGGGATGTATGACCCTGCTCATTGCCCCGCTGGTGGCGCTGCTGTTGGCAATCACGCTGATCTTACTCCCGGCAAGCCTCCTGGGCATCCTGTTACTCGTTTTGCTGGGGTTGGTGGGTTGGCTGGCTTTGGGCTTGGAAGTTGGCAACCGTCTCGGGCTGGCTTTGAAGCAGGAATGGACACCTCCCCTGGCAGCCGGCTTGGGCACCTTTGTGCTCACCCTGGTGGTTGGCAGTTTGAGTTACATCGCTTGCATCGGCTGGGTCTTTCCGGTTTTGGTCATCAGCCTGGGGCTGGGCGCCGTATTGCTCACCCGGCTGGGCAGCCAGACCTATCCTGAACCAGCCGTCCAGCAAGTCAATCTTACCTCCGAAACACCTCCGGCAGAAGGTCCAACCAGCGCTTAGCGGCTCAAGGAGTTCACGGGAGCGGCAGTCGGCAATTACTGCGCGGCGAAATGCAGCGCCGCTCCCAAGATAATCCCAAATTGACCCAGGTGGTAACTGACCATCACCAGCAGACGTCCGTGCCGGATGGGCTGTACGAATTTATTCCAGGCAAGCAGGCTGTCTGAAGCCATGAACGCCAGCGCGCCTGCCAGCGCCAACGCGGCATGACCGTCTGCCCATCCGGGGCGCGCCAGGGTGAACAGGGCGGAGATGACCATTACTGTAATCACCAGAGTATAGATAGCCACCGGAAGAGTCAGGCTGGTTGCTCCCTGGCGAATCAAGCCCCGGCGCAATTTTGTGAATAAGATGCCTGCAAAGGCTAAGATGACCAAGGCTATTGCCGCCAGAATCAGGTTGGCTGCCGGCGTGACCTGGTTGAAGCCGATGATGTACGCCAGATGAGCCAGTAAAAAGGCAACCAGCCCTGGCAAAAAGAATCGTTCGCCCTCCAGCATGAGAAAGACATCACCTGCCAGGGAGAACAGGATTCCCAGGCTGAACCAAAGCATACCGCCCCCCAGCAGATGATTGTGCCAGAGCCAGGCGAGCAGCAGAATCATCACAGCCGGTTTTGCCAGCCGCTCTCCTGTTTTCCAGTTTCGTTCAATCGAAATCCAGTTGCCCACCGCTGCTATCAACGAAATTCCCAGCATTGCCAGTTTCATATCCTCACCGCCTGTTTCCCGTGTTTTTTCCCTTTTTGAGTTGTGACTGCAAATCCAAGCCTCCTGAGCGCATCTTCATCATCGCGCCAATCTTTATCCACTTTTACACGGAGCTCCAGGAAGGCTTTCCGCCCAATCAAATTTTCGATTTCCATGCGTGCGCTGGTGCCAATTTTCTTCAACATAGCGCCATTCTTGCCAATCACGATGGGTTTATGAGCTTCCCTTTCCAGCAGCAGCGTTGCAGCAATGTAAGCGGTTCCTTCACTGCGCTCTTTGTATTCATCAATGCGGACGGCAATTCCGTGTGGGACCTCGTCTCTTAGGTGATTGAGAGCTGCTTCGCGAATCAGGTCGGCGGCAATATCCCGTTCATAGAAATCGGTTATCTGGTCTTCTGGAAAATAGGCAGGTCCTTCGGGCAGTCTGGCTGTAATCATATTTAGGAGTTCGTCGCAATGATCGCCGCGGCTGGCAGAAATCGCCATACTGGTACAGCCTGGCAACAATTGCTCGAATTGCCTTTGCCGTTCTTCCAGTTGTTCTGCCTTCAATAAATCCATTTTATTCAGAACCAAAAGCGTCATATTTTGCCGCTTTTCATCCTGTATCAGCTCTGCCAGCATCTGATCTTCTTCGGTAGGCGGCAGGCTGGCGTCCACAATGAACAGGATAAGGTCTGCATCCTTCAGCGCTTCGTTGACCTGTTGATTCATGTAATGACCCAGCTTATGCCTGGGGCGATGCATCCCCGGCGTGTCCATGAAGATGATTTGCGCCGAGTCAGTGGTGAGTATACCCAACTGGCGCTTTCGGGTAGTTTGCGGACGCGGCGAGACGGCGGCAATTTTTTGTTGTAAAAAGCGGTTGATGAGCGTGGATTTGCCCACATTGGGATGACCCATCACTGCCACGAACCCTGAATGAAAGACAGCGGGCGTTTTTTGCTCCATAACTCCTCTAAAACATTAAAACTCGTTTAGATTATCCTTGACCTACTCTATACAGTATTATATAATATTATTTCGTCACGGCTCAGCCTGATTTACTTGTTGGAAAATCGCGATCTGATTTGTGTTATGAGTGACCCTTGTGCGAAGCTTGAAAACCGCTCGTGCTTGCTAGCATGCGCGGCTATGTTTTTTTTTTCGGACTTAAACCAGAGATATATTCCCAGGAGTGAGTGATTATGGCGTTTGTGCAGAGCAGCAAGTCTTATGCCCGCATCCAGGTGCAGCTTTCGCTGCCAGACCTGATTGAAGTCCAACTCGAATCTTTCGAGCGCCTGAAAAAAGAGGGGCTCGCTGATCTCTTTCACGAGATTACCCCCATTGAATCGTATAACAAAGGCATGAAGTTATATTTCCCCAGCCAGACGCGCGAGTCGCAGGAATGGGGTCTGACTTATTGGTTTGGCGAGCCGAAACACTCACTCGACGAGTGCGTCGAGCGCGATCTGACATACGCCAGCCCCTTGTATGTATCGGTCCTGCTGGCAGGTCCCGAAATTGCCGAGCCGATCAAGCAGGATATCTTCCTGGGCGATTTTCCCGAAATGACCGAGAAGGGCACTTTCATCATCAATGGCACCGAGCGTGTGGTTGTCTCACAGTTGATTCGCTCGCCGGGCGTTTATTTCGAAGCCCCCGTTGACCGTTCCACCGGGCGACCTTTGGCAGTTGCCAAGCTGATTCCCGACCGCGGCGCCTGGATGGAATTCGAGACCCGCAAGAGTGATTATCTCACTTTACGTTTCAACCGCAAGCGCACTGTGCCGATCACCATCTTCCTGCGCGCCCTGGCTGTGGTACAGGATGGCTTGCCCGATTCTCCGATCAAGACTGGCACCGACGAAGAGTTGTTCGAAATCTTTGGTGATGTGGACAATAACCCTGACCGCATGTTCATCGCCTCCACCCTTTCTCAGGAACCTGCCTGGGACTTGCATGATATGACCATTGCTCAGGCTGCCTTGCTGGAATTCTTCAAGCGCATGCGCCCGGGCGACCCCGCCACGCTGGAAAACGCACGAGAATTTCTGGAAGAACAGCTTTTCGACCAACGTCATTATGACCTGGAACGAGTGGGGCGTTATAAGCTCAATCAAAAGCTTGGTTTGAAAGAGCGCGTTCCTATTTCGAACCGCACCATCACCAAATGGGATATTGTTCAGCTCGTCCGGCGCATGATACTGATTAATAACGGCGTGAACCCTCCGGATGACATCGACCACCTGGGAAACCGCCGCGCCAAGACAGTGGGCGAGTTGATTCAAAACAAGCTGCGCATCGGTTTGCGCCGCATGGAACGGGTGATCAAAGAGCGCATGTCCATCCGCGATCAGGATCAATTATCGCCGATCACCCTGATCAACATCCGCCCGGTTGTGGCTGCCCTACGCGAGTTCTTTGGTTCCAGCCAGCTTTCTCAGTTCATGGATCAAACCAATCCGCTGGCGGAGCTGCGTCACAAGCGCACACTTTCGGCGCTCGGTCCTGGCGGTCTGCGGCGTGAGCGCGCCGGGTTTGACGTGCGCGATGTGCACCATTCTCACTATGGGCGCATTTGCCCAATCGAGACGCCCGAAGGTCCCAACATTGGTCTCATCGGTCGGCTGGCGTCTTTTGCCCGCGTCAATGAATATGGCTTCATCGAAACGCCTTATCGTCGTGTTCACAAAGAGCTGATGTCGAATGATGCGCGCCTGGTAGGGCGCATGCTGCGGGAAGCCATCAAGCACCCCGAGACCGGTGAAATCATTGCCAATGAGGGCGAACGCATTACCGAAAAGCTCGCTCAGGTTATTCGGAAGCTGCCCCCTACCAAGGTGATGGTTGTGCCGTTTGTCTCCGACCAAACCGAATACCTCTCCGCGGATGAAGAAGACCGCTTCGTGATTGCGCAGGCGAATACGCCGCTCAATGAATATTCTGAATTCGTCCGCCGACGTGTTTCATGCCGATACCATTCGGGCTTCGTATTCCAATACGCCGATAACATTGACTACATGGATGTCGCGCCGCACCAGATCGTGGGCATCAGCGCGGCGTTGATTCCATTCCTGGAGCACGATGATGCGAACCGGGCTTTGATGGGCTCGAACATGCAGGCGCAGGCAGTGCCTTTACTCAAGCCGGATATTCCCCAGGTTTCGACGGGGATGGAGTATCATGCCGCCCTGGATTCGGGGCAGGTCATCATCGCCGAGGAAGATGGCGAGGTCATTTCGGTGACCGGCAGCAAAATCGTCCTGCGCACCGCACAGGGTGACAAAGTCTATCACCTGCGCAAGTACCAACGCTCCAATCAGAGCACTTGCATTGACCAGCGCCCTGCGGTGGTCAAGGGTCAACGCGTCAAAAAAGGCAGCGTTATTGCAGATTCATCCTCCACAGAAGATGGTCACCTGGCTTTAGGTCAAAACGTAGTGGTTGCTTTCCTGTCTTGGGAAGGGGCGAATTTCGAAGATGCCATCGTGATTTCCGAAAGGCTGGTGCAGGATGACCGGTTTACCTCGGTTCACATTGAAAAGTACGAGGTTGAATCGCGCGATACCCGCCTGGGTCCTGAGGAAATCACTCGCGACATTCCCAACGTTGGCGAGGACGCCATCAAGGATTTAGACGAACGCGGGATTATCCGCATTGGCGCCGAGGTCGGCCCGAATGATATTCTGGTCGGCAAGATCTCGCCCAAAGGTGAAAAGGAACTGACGCCTGAAGAACGCTTGTTGCGCGCCATTTTTGGCGAAAAATCGCGAGATGTCAAAGATACTTCCCTGAGGATGCCGCATGGCGAGCGCGGCAAGGTCGTGGATGTCAAGGTCTTTACGAGGGATGACAACGTGGATCTCTCCGCCGGCGTCGATATGATGGTGCGCGTGTCTGTTGCGCAGCGCCGCAAGATCACTGCCGGCGATAAGATGGCAGGACGGCATGGAAATAAGGGCGTTGTCTCTCGCGTCGTTCCGGTAGAGGATATGCCCTTCCTGGATGACGGCACGTCAGTGGACTTGATCTTGAATCCTACGGGTGTGCCGGGGCGCATGAACCTTGGGCAAATCCTTGAGACACACCTGGGCTGGGCAGCCAGCCGCTTGGGTTTCCGGGCGATTACCCCGGTCTTCGACGGCGCTACCGAAGAAGAAATCGAGGCAGAACTGGCGCGCGCCTGGATCGTCGACGAAGCCTGGAAGGAAGTCGGTCAAAATGCCTGGACGTGGCTCAAAGAACAAGAATTCGACACTCGTCAGCTTGAAGATGACGAAGAGGTGCGCCGCGTCTATTTGGAAGCCTGGTTAGGCGAGCGCGGTTATGATGTTTATAACCTCGGAGAAGATTATTCTTACGCACGCCGGGCTGTGGTGCAGGAATGGCTGCGCGACCATGGCTATGATCCTGCCCAAATTTTATCCTTCGAAAGCATTAGCGCCATGGATGGCGATCAGGCTGCCCGTGATAAATATGCCGTCAATATCTGCTTGCGCATGTGGTTGCATGGACATGGGGTCGAGGTCGAGGATATTCCAGACGAAAGTGTGCGCGCAGCAGCCGAGCAATTTGCCATTGAAAACGCCATTCCGTTGCCTATCCTGGGCAAGCAAATTGTCCGCGATGGTAAGACAGGCGAACCGTATGACCGCCCGGTGACCGTGGGCATAATGACGATGCTCAAGTTGCACCACCTGGTTGAGGACAAGGTGCATGCTCGCTCGACGGGTCCCTACAGTCTGGTGTCGCAGCAGCCATTGGGCGGTAAAGCCCAGTTTGGTGGTCAGCGCTTTGGCGAAATGGAAGTGTGGGCGCTCGAGGCTTATGGCGCAGCCTACACACTGCAGGAAATGCTTACCGTAAAATCTGACGATGTCCAGGGACGGGTGAAGACTTACGAGGCAATTGTCAAGGGCGAGCCGATCGAAGAGCCCTCCATCCCGGCTTCGTTCCGAGTGCTGGTCAAAGAGCTGCAAAGCCTTGGCTTGGCAGTTGAAGCCGTGACTGAAACGGGCGAAGTCATCCGCTTTGGCAAGGATGAGGAGCGCGCACGACCGCCGAAGATGGGTACCGGCTTGTTAGGCTTTGGGGAAGAGTTGTAAATTCCTTGACGCTCTAATATGTGCATGGTACAATCCCAATTCGTTTATAAATTAACAAAAGGGCTCTGATGCCCGTACAGATAGTCACTGAACCAATAAGGCGAGGCCATCGGAGTGTATGGATGGCCTCCCTTAATGAAAATCGACTTTGTGAATGGATTTGTGGAGGCAAACGTGCCGACGATTAACCAACTGGTCCGCAAAGGACGTCAATCGAAGAAAGCCAAGAGCAAGGCGCCAGCCCTGCTGTACACGCTGAATACCTACCGCCAGCGGCGCCTGCGTCAACCAAAAGGCGCGCCACAAAAGCGCGGGGTATGTACCGTTGTACGCACCACGACGCCCAAGAAGCCGAATTCGGCGCTGCGGAAGATTGCCCGCGTGCGCCTGTCGAATGGTATCGAGGTCACTGCTTACATCCCAGGCGAAGGTCACTCCCTTCAAGAACACTCCGTGGTGCTGGTGCGTGGTGGACGTGTCAAGGACTTGCCCGGCGTGCGTTATCACATTGTGCGCGGTACACTCGATACCACCGGCGTCAACCAGCGCAAGCAGGGTCGTTCCAAGTATGGCACAAAGCGTTCCAAGTAGTGCTTTTTGGCTTTGTTTTCAGTAATTCATAAGTTTCTTTGGATGGAGATGTCGAATGTCTCGACGCAGTACCCCTGAAAGACGTGAAATTCCTCCTGACACGCGTTATGACAATGTCAAGGTGCAAAACTTCATTAATCGCGTGATTCGGAACGGCAAAAAGAGCGTTGCTACTAAACTGGTGTATGGCGCTTTCGATTTGATTGAGGAGCGCACCAAGCGTAATCCGGTCGAGGTTTTTGAGACCGCAATCAAGAATGTGGCTCCAGTCGTCGAAGTCAAGCCTCGCCGGGTGGGCGGCGCCACCTATCAAATTCCCATGGAAGTTCCCTCGTACCGGGGATTTGCCCTGGCTTCGCGCTGGATTCTCCAGGCAGCCAAGAGCCGTTCTGGCAAAGATTTCTCAGAGAAGCTGGCTGGCGAATTGTTGGATGCTGCCAATAACACCGGGGCAGCGATTCGCAAACGCGAAGAAGTGCACAAGATGGCTGAAGCCAACCGCGCTTTCTCGCATTACCGCGTCTAAGGAGCTTGGATCGAGTCAGATCGATTCTAAGATTGTGAAGCAGGTAGCCTTATGCCCCGCCAGCACCCGATTGAACGATACCGCAATATTGGCATCATTGCCCATATTGACGCCGGTAAGACCACCACGACCGAGCGGATCTTGTTCTATACCGGCAAGACCCATCGGATTGGTTCGGTGGATGACGGCACGACCGTCACGGACTGGATGGTTCAAGAACGGGAGCGGGGCATCACCATCGTTTCGGCGGCTGTATCAGCCGAATGGAATGGCTATCAAATCAACATCATCGACACTCCCGGTCATATTGACTTTACGGCTGAAGTGCAGCGGTCATTGCGCGTGCTGGATGGCGGCATCGTTATCTTCGATGCCGTCCAGGGTGTCGAACCACAAAGCGAAACTGTCTGGCGGCAAGCCGACCGATATAGCGTCCCCCGCATTTGCTTTGTCAACAAGATGGATCGGGTTGGCGCCTCTTATGAACGCACGATCGATTCGATACGGCAGCGCCTGGGATCCAACCCCATTGCCATGCAAATTCCTGTGGGTAACGAAGCCAGTTTCAAGGGTGTGGTTGACTTACTGACCCAGAAAATGATCTTGTGGGAAGATGACCTGGGGAAAGAACCGCGCATCCTGGAAGTTCCGGCTGATCTGCAAGGTGAAGTCGCTGCGGCGCGCGCTCGCCTGATCGAGCAGATTGCCGAAACAGATGACCATTTGACGATGAAATACCTCGAAGGGGATGAAATCACCGTCGAGGAACTCAAAGCGGCGTTGCGCGCCGCGACGATTGGCGGCAAGGCGACGCCCGTCTTTTGCGGTAGTTCGCTGCGGAATAAAGGCGTTCAGCCGCTTCTCGATGCCGTAGTCGATTACCTCCCTTCCCCCCTGGATATTCCTGCAATTCATGGCATTCACCCCAAGACCGGTCAGGAAATTATCCGGCAGACGAGCGACGATCAGCCCTTGAGCGCATTGGTTTTCAAGATCGTTACCGATCCTTATGTAGGTCGCCTGGCGTACATTCGGGTCTATTCGGGGAAGATCTCCCAGGCTGAAATGACCTACAACTCGACGAAAGAGAAACGTGAACGGGTAGGGCGGCTCTTGCGCATGTATGCCGACCGCCGCGAAGACATCAGCGAAGTTCGGGCTGGCGACATTGGCGCCATCCTGGGGCTTAAAGAGTCGTTCACTGGCGATACGCTGTGCGACGCCTCCCATCCTATCCTGCTGGAAAACATTTCTTTCCCCGAACCGGTCATTTCGGTGGCAATCGAGCCTAAAACGGCTGCCGATCAGGATAAGATGGGTGAAGCCCTGCGAAAGCTGTCGGAAGAAGATCCTACCTTCCGCGTCCGCACCGATGAAGAAACTGGACAGACGATCATTTCTGGAATGGGCGAGCTTCACCTGGACATCCTGGTGGACCGCCTGATGCGCGAATTCCGCGTCCAGGCGCGGGTTGGAAAGCCGCAGGTAGCCTACCGCGAATCGATTACCCGACCAGTGGAGCGCGCCGAATACCGTTATGTCAAGCAAACCGGCGGGCGGGGACAATATGGGCATGTCGTCCTGGAGCTGGAGCCGGGCGCGCCGGGAAGCGGCATTGTCTATGAAGAAAAGATTGTCGGCGGCGCAATTCCCAAGGAATTCCTCCCCGCCATTGAAAAGGGCATTCGCGAAGCTGCCGAGGCTGGCGTCATTGCCGGCTATCCGGTTGTCGATGTCATCGTCCGTCTGTATGATGGATCCTATCATGAAGTCGATTCGAGCGAAATGGCTTTCAAACTGGCAGCTTCGATGGCTTTCAAGGAAGGCATTCAAAAAGCGGCTCCTGTCTTACAAGAGCCGATTATGAAAGTTGAAGTGATAACCCCAGAAGAGTACCTGGGTGAGATCATTGGTCAATTGAACGCCCGCCGGGGCGAAATTTTGGGGATGGAGCCGCGCCCGGGCAATATGCAAGCCGTTCGGGCAATGGTACCCCTGGCTGAGATGTTTGGTTATGCTACCAATCTGCGCTCAGCCACCCAAGGGCGTGGCGTGTTTACAATGGAATTCGATCACTATGCTCAAGTATCTGAGAATGTAGCCAAGATGATCATGGCTTGAGTTGCGAGCATCAATCTGGAAATCGTTGAAACAGGAAATTTGAAGGAGAGTCTTTATGGCGAAGCAGAAATTTGAACGGACGAAGCCGCACATGAACGTGGGGACGATGGGGCACATCGACCACGGGAAGACGACATTGACGGCAGCCATCACGAAGTGGTGTGCGTTACAGAACCTG